>Ga0307517_10003955_pt1 | contig 22947 bp, 18 predicted proteins | sample 23_EM_MG_FD_194515 | JGI IMG/M metagenome (GOLD analysis project Ga0307517, IMG submission 194515) | Populus trichocarpa ectomycorrhiza microbial communities from riparian zone in the Pacific Northwest, United States - 23_EM | ecosystem: Host-associated > Plants > Roots > Unclassified | place...
GGCGGCGGAGCGCCCGGCCCCCGCGCAGCCGGACAGCCGCCCGGCACTGCCGGACGCGGCCCTGCGGCGGCTGGCGCTGCTGCTGGCCGACCGCAAGGGCGCAGGCACAGGGGGGAGCCGGCGGAACGCGGCGCCGAATCTGGGAGAGCTGCTGCCGCAGTGGCTGGCGGCGGCGAACGCCCGCGGATACGGGGCGCCGCCCGCACTGCTGCCGGCGCTCCTGGACGCGGCACGGGCCCGGACGGACCTGCGGGCGGAGGCGCTCACCCTGGCGGGCCCGAGGGCGCTGTGGCTGGCGGGGCTGAATCCGGACTGGCGGTACGCACTGCGCACCGGCGCCATGGCGCCCCGGCTCGACCCCGGCGTATGGGAGGAGGGCCTGTTCGCGGAGCGCGTGGCCCACCTCGGGCGGCTGCGCGCAAGCGACCCGGAAGCCGCGCTCGCGCTGCTGCGCACGACCTGGGCGACCGAGCGGGCCGAGGACCGGCTGATGTTCGTGGACTCGCTGCGCGAGGGCCTGTCACCGGCCGACGAGCCGTTCCTGGAGCAGGCGCTGTCGGACCGGAGCCGCAATGTGCGGGCGACGGCGGCCGAGCTGCTGTCGGCGCTGCCGGGGTCGGCGCTTGGGGCGCGGATGGCGGGCCGGGCCCGCAGCTGCGTGTCGATGGCCGGAGCCGGGGAGCGGATCGTCGTGGAGGCTCCGTACGAGTGCGATGCCGCGATGGAGCGGGACGGCATCGTGCCGGTGCCCCCGGCGGGGCGCGGGGAGCGGGCCTGGTGGTTCGGGCAGCTGGTGGACGCGACGCCGCTGGCGGCGTGGCGGGAACGGTTCGGGGGCCGCACGGCGGAGCAGATCCTCGCTCTGCCGGTGGCGGACGAGTGGCAGAGCGACCTGCACGCGGCCTGGTGCCGGGCGGCGGTGCGGCAGCGGGACGCGGACTGGGCGCGGGCGCTGCTGGGGCAGGCGCCGGTCGGGGACCCGGCGAAGCTGCTGTCCGTGCTGCCGCCCCAGGAGCGCGCGGCCTGGGTGGCCCGGTTCGTGGCGTCGAACGGGCTGTCCGAGGCCTTCCAGATGCTCGCCGTGTGCGAGGTGCCCTGGGCCGGGCCGCTGGGCCGCGCGGTGGTCGACGCGCTCGACATCGCCCGGGACGCCGGGAACTACCCGTGGAGCTTCAGCGGCGTCATGGGCCTGGCGGAGCGCTGCCTTGACCCGGCCGAGGCGGACCGGGCCACGCCGCTCACGGCGATACCGGACGAGTCCGCCGACGCCACGCCCGGCGCGGGCGTCTACTGGGCGGAGGCCTTCCAGCGGCTCGTCGGGACGCTGCGACTGCGGGCCGAGATGCTGGCCGAGCTCGGCTAGCCCACGCCTCGGGCAGCTCAGGCCTCGGCCGGCTGCCGTACGTTCGCGCGGACCCAGTCCACCGCGGCGCCCGTCGGCGTGCCCGGGGTGAAGATCTCGGCGACGCCGAGCGCCTTGAGGGGGGCGATGTCGGCGTCGGGGATGATGCCGCCGCCGAAGACCTTGATGTCGGCCGCGTCGCGCTCCCGGAGCAGGTCCAGGACCTTGGCGAACAGCGTCATGTGGGCGCCGGACAGGACGGACAGCCCGATGGCGTCGGCGTCCTCCTGGATGGCGGTGTCGACGATCTGCTCGGGGGTCTGGTGGAGGCCGGTGTAGATGACCTCCATGCCCGCGTCCCGCAGCGCCCGGGCGATGACCTTGGCCCCCCTGTCATGGCCGTCGAGCCCCGGCTTGGCCACCACGACGCGGATCGGTCCGGACACGCCCATCACTGCCTCCTCGTACGAGTAAACGAACGTTATCGCCAGCATCCACCACCTGGACAGTTTTACGAAGCGGCCGGAGGGGGAAATCACATATAGGACACGAACAAGTTCGCAACGCGTCGGGCCCGCAGACGGCACCCGTTCAGACCGGGGGCCGCGCGCGGGCCCCCGCGTTCTTCGGCACACGGGGGACAGGGACGGATCCCGGCGTGCCGTGCACGGGAGGTGGGCCATGGGCGTCCTGTCTTTCGGAGCCGCAGATCGTCTGCTGCGCCAAGCGGCATACGTACGAGCTGCCGCCGTCGAGATCGCCATCCTGACCGGGCATCTCCTCCTCTACCCGACCGGCATCTTCCAGGAACGCGACGCCGAACTCGCCGAAATGCCGCGCATCCCGGCCCCCGGACCCGGCGCGCACCCGCCCGTCCTGCTCATGCACGGCTTCGTGGACAACCGCTCGGTGTTCGCACTGCTGCGCCGCTCCCTGCGCCGGCACGGCTGGACGCACGTCCAGGGGCTCAACTACTCCCCCCTCACCTGCGACATCCGCGCCGCCGCCGCGCTCCTCGGCCACCACATCGAACAGATCTGCGAACGCACCGGCCACAGCCAGGTCGACATCGTCGGCCACAGCCTCGGCGGCCTGATCGCGCGCTACTACGTACAGCGCCTCGGCGGCGACCGCCGGGTCCGCACCCTGGTCACCCTGGGCACCCCGCACTCCGGCACCCGGGCCGCACCACTGCTCAACCCGCATCCGATCATCCGCCAGATGCGGCCCGACTCCGAGATCGTGGAGGAGCTCACCAAACCCGCCCCGGGCTGCCGCACCCGCTTCGTAGCTTTCTGGAGCGAACTCGACGAATTGATGATTCCGGTCGAAACGGCCCGTCTCGACCATGCGGATCTCAACACCCGGAATGTGCACATCGCCGGAATCGGACATCTCACCATGCCCGTGCACGCGGCCGTCGCGGCCGGAATCCGACAGGCACTGATGGGCGAGGAACTGGCTTCCGACACCGTGAACGCCGCGTAGGACGGCACAGCCCTCGAAATCGTATCGAACACAAAGCATTGCGCGTGCCCGAAACCTGCCGAAGATTGTCCCCGCCGCCCGCAGGGGGATACAGTCGCCGCTAATTCTCGTGCTGCCGAGGCGAAAGAGAAGCGGTGAACGATCCGAACTACAGCTCCTACGGGGCCGTGGGTGCCGTGTACGCGGACGACGATCCGCTCTTCGGCGCGGTGCCGGGCGGTGCGGTGCACGGCGGCGCCGTGTACACCGAGACCTACGCCTACGAGGCCTACCCGGAGCAGCAGTACGCGGATTACCACCAGCAGCAGTACCAGCAGTACGCCGAGCAGCCGCAGTACGTCGAGCCCGTCCCCGAGTTCCAGGTCTACTACGAGCCGGAACCGGAACCCGAGTTCGAAGCCGAAGCTGAGTTCGAAGCCGAACCCGAGTCGTCGTACGAAGCTCACGAAGAACCCGAGCCCGAGCCCGCACCTGAGCCCGAACCCGCCGCCGAGCCCGTCCTCGGCCCGCGAAGCGCCGCGCGCAGCGCGGCCCGCAGCCGGCGCCGGAGGCCCGCCAAGCGCTCGGCGCTGCTGACCATCGCCGTGCCCTCCGTGGCCGTCATGGGCGTCGCGGCATGCGCGGCCGCCGCCGTGACCACGACCACCACCGGAGCGGGCACCACCAAGACCCAGGCCGACGGCTCCACCGGCACCACCACCAGCAAGCTCGACCAGCAGCTCGCCGGGGTCAGCCGCAAGGCCGACGACTTCGCCGAGCGGGCCAGCCGCACCCAGGAGCGCCTCGACCTCAAGGAGCGCCAGGCGGTCGAGAAACAGAAGCAGGCCGCCGCGGCCGCCGCCAAGGAAGCCGCCCGGCCCAAGGTCGTGCTCCCGGTGACGGAGAAGGGCCTCAGCGCCTACTTCGGCCAGGCAGGCGTCAACTGGATGTCGGTCCACACCGGCATCGACTTCCCGGTCAGCTACGGCACCCCCGTGATGGCCGCGACCGACGGCACCGTCCGCACCCAGTGGAACAGCTCCTACGGCAACATGGCCATAGTCACCTCCCCCGACGGCACCGAGACCTGGTACTGCCACCTCAGCAGCACCAAGATCCGTTCCGGTTCCGTCAAGGCGGGCGAGGTCATCGCCTACTCGGGCAACTCCGGCAACTCCACCGGCCCGCACCTCCACTTCGAGGTACGCCCGGCCGGCGGCGCCGCCATCGACCCCCTGCAGTGGCTGCTCGCGAAGGGCCTCGACCCCCGCTGAGGCAGCCGCCCGGCCCTAGAGTTTCTCGACCGGCGCGTACCGCAGCAGCAGCCGCTTCGGCTTCTCCTCGCCGAAGTCGACCGTCGCCTCCGCCGTGTCCCCCGCGCCCTTGACCGCGACGACGGTCCCGAGCCCGAACGAGTCGTGCGTGACCCGGTCGCCGACCGTGAGCGCGACCACCGGCCGCTCCTTCGCCCCCGGCCGCCGGGTCGCGAAGCCGCTCGAACCGGCCTTGGCCCGTGCCAGCAGCGAGGGCCCGGAAGCGGCCAGTGCCGCGGCCGAGGCGGAGGAGACCGACGGAGTCGCCGAGCCGCCAGTGCGCTTCCAGTCGATCAGCGCGGGCGGGATCTCCTCCAGGAAGCGAGAGGGCGGGTTGTACGAGGGCTGCCCCCAGGCGCTGCGCATCGTGGACCGGGTGACGTAGAGCCGCTCCCTGGCCCGCGTGATGCCGACGTAGGCGAGCCGGCGCTCCTCCTCCAGCTCCTTGGTCTGGCCGAGGGCGCGCATGTGCGGGAAGACGCCGTCCTCCATGCCGGTCAGGAAGACGACGGGGAATTCGAGGCCCTTGGCCGTGTGCAGCGTCATCAGCGTTATGACGCCGCCGCCTTCCTCGTCATCGGGGATCTGGTCGGAGTCGGCGACCAGCGCGACCCGCTCCAGGAAGTCCGCCAGCGTCCCCGGCGTCGCCGGAGTGTCCGAACCCTCCTCGGCCTCGGCGGTGCGCTCCTGCTCGTACTCCAGGGCCACCGCCGCGAGCTCCTGGAGGTTCTCCACCCGGGTCTCGTCCTGCGGGTCCGTGGAGGCCTGGAGCTCGGCCAGATAGCCCGTGCGCTCCAGCACGGCCTCCAGCACGGTGGCCGGGCCGGCGCCGGACTCCACGACCGTACGCAGCTCCTCCAGCAGGTCGTTGAAGCGCCGCACGGCGTTCGTGGAGCGGGCGGCCATGCCGTACGCCTCGTCGACCCGCCGCAGGGCGGCGGCGAAGGAGATCTTCTCCCGCAGCGCCAGCGCGTCGAGCATCGCCTCCGCGCGGTCGCCGATGCCGCGCTTGGGCACGTTCAGGATGCGCCGCAGCGGGACGACGTCCTCGGGGTTGGCGAGCACCCGCAGGTACGCGAGGACGTCGCGGACCTCCTTGCGCTCGTAGAAGCGGACGCCGCCGACGACCTTGTAGGGCAGGCCGACGCGGATGAAGATCTCCTCGAAGACCCGGGACTGGGCGTTGGTGCGGTAGAAGACCGCGACATCGCCGGGCCGGGCGTCCCCGGCGTCCGTCAGCCGGTCGATCTCCTCGGCGATGTACTGCGCCTCGTCGTGCTCCTGGTCGGCGACGTAGCCGGTGATGACGGGGCCGTCCCCGGCCTCGGTCCACAGGTTCTTGGGCCTGCGCGAGGCGTTCCGCTCGATGACGGCGTTCGCGGCCGTCAGGATCGTCTGCGTGGAGCGGTAGTTCTGCTCCAGCAGGATCGTGCGGGCCTGCGGATAGTCCTCCTCGAACTGGAGGATGTTGCGGATGGTGGCGCCGCGGAAGGCGTAGATGGACTGGTCAGCGTCACCGACCACGCACAGCTCGGCGGGGTGGTCCTCGGGCCCGCCCGGCCCGACCAGCTCGCGCACCAGGGTGTACTGGGCGTGGTTGGTGTCCTGGTACTCGTCGACGAGGACATGCCGGAAGCGCCGCCGGTAGTGCTCGGCCACGTCCGGGAAGGCCTGGAGCAGGCTGACGGTGGTCATGATGATGTCGTCGAAGTCCAGCGCGTTGGCCTCGCGCAGCCGCGACTGGTACAGGACGTACGCCTCGGCGAGCTTCTTCTCGAACGGGTTCTCCGCCTGGGCGGCGAAGGTGTCCTCGTCGACCAGCTCGTTCTTGAGGTTGGAGACCTTGGCGCTGAAGGACTTGGGCGGGTACTGCTTCGGATCCAGGTCCAGATCCCGGCAGACCAGGGCCATCAGCCGCTTGGAGTCGGCGCCGTCGTAGATCGAGAAGCTGGAGGTGAAGCCGAGCCGCTTGCTCTCCCGGCGCAGGATCCGTACGCAGGCGCTGTGGAAGGTCAGCACCCACATCGCGTTCGCGCGGGGGCCGATGAGCTGCTCGACGCGCTCCTTCATCTCACCGGCGGCCTTGTTGGTGAAGGTGATCGCCAGGATCTCGCCCGGGTGCACATGCCGGGTCGCCAGCAGGTGCGCGATCCGGTGGGTGAGGACGCGGGTCTTGCCGGAGCCGGCGCCCGCGACGATGAGCAGCGGCCCGCCCGCGTGCACGACGGCGGCGCGCTGCTGTTCGTTCAGCCCGTCGAGCAGCGCGGCGGCGTCGATCACCGGGCGGTGGGCGCCGTCGCGGTAGTACGCGTCCCGGTCCACGGGCGCGTCGAAACGGCCCCCGAACAGGTCGTCCGGGATCCGCTCCGGGGCGTGGTCCGCCGCATGATCCCCGGCGTGGTCCTCGGGCGGCGGAGGGGGGCCGTCGGAGGGTTCGAGGTCGGCCAGGAAGCTGTCGTCAAAGAGGCTGCTCATCGCCTCCCGAGTCTAGGCCGTGGGACTGACAGCCCCCGCCCGAACCTGTGCGTACATTAAAAGTCACGAATTGGTTTCGGGACAAACCGAACATCAGTCTTCCCAAGCGCCACTTCCGTTGATTACGGTTCCGCATCAGGCGGCCCGCCCTCCCGGCGGCGACCGTGCCGTCACGGGCCGCCTCCGCTGAGTCCGGCGCAAGCCGGAGCCGGGGACCCACGCACGACGACCTTGGGGTGAATCGGTCCGCACGTCCGTCGGATACGGACGTAAGCGACCGTAGGGCGACTTCCGAAGCCCGAACCCGACAGCTAACCCGGTAAGCGGTCGACGGAAGAAGGAGCGGCCGCCTTGGCGACGCACCGCAAGCCCCGTACCGGCATACTCACCGCCCCCGGCCCCAGAGCGGCCGTGGGGCTCACGACCGCCGCGCTGGCGACGGTCACCCTGTTCGGCGAGAGCGCGAGCGCGGCCCCGAGCGCCAACAGCACCACGGCCTCCATCAAGCAGGTGCAGGCCCGGGTGAACAAGCTGTACGAGCAGGCCGAGGTCGCCACCGAGAAGTACAACGCCGCCAAGGACAAGGCCGACAAGCAGCGCACCACCGCCGACCAGCTGCTGGACGAGGTCGCCCGCAAGACCGCCAAGCTCAACGCCACCCGCGACACCCTGGGCGCGTACGCCGCCGCCCAGTACCGCAGCGGCGGCCTGGACACCACCACGACGTACCTGCTGGCCAACGACCCGCAGCAGCTCCTGGACAACGCGCACGTGATGGACCGGATGTCCGGCCGCACCGAGGCCGCCCTGGAGACCTTCCGTACGCAGACGATCGAGATCGCCCAGGAGCGCGCCAAGGCCGTCGAGAGCCTGACGAAGCTGGACGACGCCCAGCAGGAGCTCAACAAGCAGAAGAAGGCGGTCCAGCAGAAGCTGACCACCGCGCAGAAGCTCCTCAACACCCTCACCGCCAAGGAGAAGGCCCGGCTCGCGGCCATCCAGAAGGCGGCGGACGCGGCAGCCGCGGCGAAATCTGCCAGCAGTTCGTCCTCCTCGTCGAGCTCGTCCGGCTCGACGACCACCAGCACCAAGGCCGCCAAGGCCATCGCCTTCGCTCGCGCCCAGCTCGGCAAGCCGTACGTCTACGGAGCCACCGGCCCGAACTCCTACGACTGCTCAGGCCTCACCCAGGCCTCCTGGGCCGCCGCCGGCGTGTCCATCCCCCGCGTGGCCGCCGCCCAGTACAGCTACGGCACCAAGGTCAGCGCCTCCGAGCTCCAGCCGGGCGACCTGGTCTTCTTCTACTCCGGCATCAGCCACGTCGGCCTCTACATCGGCGACGGCCAGATGATCCACGCCCCGCACACCGGCACCGTCGTCAAGATCGCCCCGATCAGCGAGATGCCTATTGCGGGCTATGCCCGCATGACCTGACCGAGACGCGTCGGCCACGCGTTCGAGGAGCGGACCGTGGCCGGTTGCTCGCGCAGTTCCCCGCGCCCCTGGCTACCGCGCCCCGGCGACGGCCATAGCAGCCCCTCCCACCGAGGTGGGCCTCATACGCCGCATCGGTCACAGGCGTACGGAAAACGGCCGAGTCACCCGGGGTGGCGCGGTCATTCCCGGTCACGCCGAGGCCGAATCGGAGCACTACCGCTCTGTGCGGCCCATCCGGGTGATGGCCGGTTTAGCGTCCTCCCCCAGGTGGCCGATCCCCACGGCCGGCGAGTCAGCGCCGCCCCGGCCGCCTCCGCCGGAGATCCGGTGGCGGTCCGCTCCCCGTGCGGCCGCCGCCGGATCGCGGTACGGCGGCCGGGGCGAGGAAGGGAGCAGCCGTCCGTGGCGTCGCACGCAAGGCCCAAGCAGCGCTCGTCCACCGGTTCCGCCGCAGCCCGGACGGCGGCGACGATCGCGATCGCGGGAGCCGCCTCGGCGACCATGCTCACCGAGTCCTCCACCGCCGAGCCCCGGCTCACCGCCGCGCAGGCACAGGCCAGGGTGGACCGGCTGTACGAGGAGGCGGAGACCGCCACCGAGGCGTACAACGGGGCCCGGGAGAGGGCGGACACGGCCCGCGCGGCCATCGAGCACCTGCAGGACGAACTGGCCCGCAGGACCGGCCGGGTCAACGCCACCCGGGACCGGCTCGGCACCATCGCCACCGCCCAGTACCGCTCCGGCGGTATCGACCCCGCCGTGCAGCTCGCGCTGGACTCCACCCCCGCCGAGTACCTGGAGCGGGCCCAGTTCATCGACCAGCTCGGCAACCGCGCCTCCACCGCCCTGCGCACGCTCGCCGCCCAGCGGCGCGAACTCACCCAGGTACGCCACGAGGCCGACTCCGAGTTGTCCACGCTGCGCGGCGCCCAGGACGAACTGCGCGTCCACAAGCGCACGGTGGAGGACAAGCTCAAGGCCGCCCAGGCGATCCTGGACCGCCTCACCGCCGCCGAACGGGCCGCCGTCGAGGCCTCCGGCCCCACTCTCACCTCCCGCGCCGCCCGCGGCGTCTCCGGAGGCGGCCGTACCGCCCTGTCCGGGGGCGCCCGGACCGCCGGGGACGTCCCGGCGCCGTCAGCCCGCGCCGCCCAGGCCGTGTCCTTCGCCTACGGCGCGCTCGGCCTCCCGTACGTCTGGGGCGCCACCGGCCCCTCCTCGTACGACTGTTCAGGCCTCACCCAGGCCGCCTGGCGCTCCGCCGGGGTCTCGCTCCCCCGGACCACGTACACCCAGATCAACGCCGGCACCCGGGTCAGCCGGTCCCAACTCCAGCCCGGTGACCTGGTGTTCTTCTATTCGGGCGTCAGCCACGTCGGCCTCTACATCGGCAACGGCCAGATGATCCACGCGGCGCACCCGGGTGCGCCGGTGCGCATCGCGCCGATCGACGAGATGCCCTTCGCGGGCGCGACCCGTCCGGCGTAACGGCCCGTAACGCCCGTCAACGCCCGGCGCGGGGCAAACACTCCCAGCGGAAGCGAATCTGAAGGGAACTCACAGCGAAGGGGCCGTTCTCTCAGACGTTGTTTCCCTGAATGACAGCTTGTTCTTTGATCACCAGACCACGCTCCTGCCTCATGAGCCACTCCACTTCATCCACGGCAGGCAAAAAAGGCATCCACCGTCGTCGCTTCCTCGGCGGATTAGCCGGTGCCGGAGCCGCGCTCGCCGCGACCACCACCGCCCTGTCGCTCATCTCGCAGACCGACTCCAAGAACAAGGCCTCGGCGGCGTCGGCGACCACCTCGACCAGCGGCACCCTCGTCATACCCTCGCTGCTCAGCGCAACCACCTCGGACAGCACGGACGTCTACACGCTGACCATGGACACCGGCACCACCGAGATCCTGAGCGGCGTCAGCAGCAGCACCGCCGGGTTCAACGGGAGCTTCCTCGGCCCCACCATCAAGGTGACCAACGGCGACGTCGTCCAGATGGACGTCACGAACAACCTCGGCGCGGACACCACCGTCCACTGGCACGGCGCCCACGTCCCCGCCAAGGTCGACGGCGGACCGCAGGTCGCCTTCGCCGACGGCGAGACCTGGAGCCCCAGCTTCACGATCAACCAGGAAGCCGCCACCCTCTGGTACCACCCGCACGCGCTGGGCACCACGGCCGAGCAGGTCTCCATGGGCCTGGCCGGGATGCTCATCGTCGAGGACGACACCGACACCACGGCCGCGCTCCCCAGCGACTACGGCGTCGACGACATCCCGCTGATCTTCCAGTGCGTGGCGATGGACGACGAGGGCGTCATCAAGTACAACCAGGCGGGCTACTCGGAGCAGGATCTCAACTACCCGCTCCTGGTCAACGGCGTCAACGTCAGCGACACCACGCTCACCTTCACCGCCTCCACCACCCGGGTGCGGTTCCGGCTGCTCAACGCCTCCCTGTCCGACATCATCACCATCCAGCGAAGCGACGGCGAGACCCTCACCCAGATCGCCACCGAGCAGGGCTACCTCACCGAGGCCACCGAGGTCGACACCATCCGCCTCGTCGCCGGTTCCCGCGCCGAGATCGTCATGGACCTGTCCGCCGCGGCCGCCCTGGAGGCCGTCATCACCACCGGCTGGATCACCGGCGGCAGCGGCACCTACGAATTCCTGTCCATCACCGCCGAGGGCACCGACACCCCCGACGACCTCCCCAGCACCCTCAACACCATCAGCCGCTACGACACCAGCGACTTCACCGCCCGCACCATCACGCTCAGCAACACCGGCGCCACCATGAAGATCAACGGCCTGGCCGGGACCACCATGGACGGCATGACGATGATCTCCACGACGCTGGGCTCCCAGGAGATCTGGACCGTCACCAACTCCTCGCAGCTGGAGCACTCGTTCCATCTGCACGACGTGGCGTTCCAGGTCATGTCCATCAACGGCGAGGATCCGACCGGCGTGAACCTCGGCTGGAAGGACACGGTCGAGGTCATCGGTGGCGCCACGGTCGAGATCGCCATGGAGTTCACCGACTACGCGGACGACACGTACATGTACATGCTCCACTGCCACATCGCCCAGCACGAGGACGAGGGCATGATGGCCGGCCTCATGATCACCGAGAGCTAGGCGCACAGACGCACAGACATACAGCGGAAAAGAGAAAGCGAAGGGGCCGCCCGCAATGCGGCCCCTTCGCCGTTTTTCAGCCTACCCAGATATTCAGACAGACTTGCGGCGACGTACGACGAACATCGCGCCGCCACCGAACGCGACAGCCGCCCCGCCCGCGAGCGCGATGAACGGCAGCGCCGAGGAGGAACCGGTCTCGGCCAGGCTGCCGATCTCGGTGTCACCGGCCGGCTTGGTGTGCGACGAGCCGCCGGTCTGCGGCTCGGCGTCGCCGCCATCGCCCGCGTCCGAACCGGCGGCGAGGATGTCGAAGGAGTAGAAGCTGTCGCCGCCCGAGTAGACGCAGTCACCGTTGCTGTCGGCGTAGCTGCCGATGCTGAGGGCGACGCCGGTGCCGGCCGGGGCGGTCTTGTCCACGCTCAGACGGATCTTGAGCGAGACCGAGTCATGGGCCTTGAGGTCGGTGTAGCCGACGTAGCCCGCCGTTGCGTCGTCCTCGTCGAGCGAGATGTCGTGCCACACACCGCTGGCGGGGTCCTGCCACTGCAGGGCCAGGTGATCGGTGCTCAGATCGTAGGACTGGCCATCGACGGCGAGGGCGAAGACGCCGAGGTCGACGCGCGCGAAGTCGGTGTCGGAGTCGTTGCCGACTTCGAGCGTGAAGCCGTGCCAGCCGCTGCCCGCCACGATCTTCGAGGGCAGGCCGCTGAGGGCGGTGGTGAGGTTGTCGTCGACCGTGTCGTCGTCGCCCGAGTAGTCGCAGGCCGGGCCGTCGGTCGGCGCGGCGGAGCCGGTCGCCGACGGGGACGGGGAGACCGAGGCAGAAGCGGTAGCCGAAGCCGAAGGGGACGAACTGTCCGACGCGGAGGCGGAGGCGGACGCCGAGTCGGACGCCGACGGGGACGCCGAGGAGGACTCGGATTCCGTCGCCGTCGCCGTCGCGGTGGCCGTGGCGGTGGACGTCGTCTCCGTGTCGTCCGCATGCGCGGCAGCCGCGCTGAGCAGTGCCGCCGGCACGAGGGCGGCGGTCGCGGCGGTGACCGCGAGGGTACGACGAAGGTTCATGACAGGTAGACCATCGCAGCGGTCGACCAGTTGTACGAGGACCACGGGTGATGCGAATCCGTGATCTATTCGGTTCGCCCGATCGTGGGTCGTATGTCCGCGAACGCCCCATGAATGAGTAATCTGTCTCTCGCAGAGCGGCCGGTCCCGGGCGTCCCCGGAACCGACCGCCTCTTTGAGTCGTGACCGGGCCGCTGTCCCCTGCTGCCCGGCCACATTCACCGAAGCGAGGTCCCACGGCGCACCCCCTTGGATTCCACTCGGCGGGGTACGCCTCATCGCTCCGGCAGCACCCCGCCCAGCTGCGTCTGGGCGGTGTCCACGCGTGGTTGTACGACGTCTTCTGTTGTTCCCTGGGCCAAGGGCGACCGCCCCTGGCTGGGACGGACACCGGTTTCAACGAAGCCACCCGGAGGCGGTCACGTGCCGTACGGGTGACACCCCCCGAACGGGTCATCGCACAGCCCCCGCGTACCAGCTGTCCGTCACAGCACTGCAAGAACTTGCGCAAATTTTCTGTGAATTCGGCAAGAGGTATTGACCCTTCCGGATCCTGTCGGCACTGTCATGGTCGCGGCGAGGCGCGCGCCGCTCGAAGCACCGAGCCGCACACGTCAGGAGCCCCTGCCCATGCATGCCATACGAGCCCTAATGGCCGCCGCCCTCGCCATCCCGCTCTCCGTCGCCGGCACCCTCGGCACCGGCGCGGGCACCGCGCAGGCCGCGACCGGCGACAACGACGTGATCGCCAACCTGTGGAGCTGGAACTGGAATTCGGTCGCCGCCGAGTGCACGGGCGTGCTCGGCCCGGCCGGCTACGGAGCCGTGCAGGTCTCCCCGCCGCAGGACTCGCTCAGCAAGGGCGGCTCGGTGTGGTGGGACATCTACCAGCCCGTGGACTACGACCTGACCAGCAAGTTCGGCACCGAGGCCCAGTTCAAGGCAATGGTCACCACCTGCCACACGGCGGGCGTCAAGGTCTACGTCGACACCGTCATCAACCACATGACCGGCCAGGGCAGCACCTCCTACGGCGGCGTCACCTACGGCAAGTACAGCTACCCCGCCTACAGCGCCGCCGACTTCCACTACTACCCCGACGACTGCTCCAACTCCGACGGCCTCATCGCGAGCGGCGACTACACCGGCAGCGCCACCAACGTCCAGCAGTGCGAGCTGGTCGGCCTGGCCGACCTCGACACCAGCTCCACGTACGTGCGCAGCACCATCGCCGCGTACCTCAACAAGCTGCTGTCCTACGGCGCCGACGGCTTCCGGGTCGACGCCGCCAAGCACATCTCGCCGACCGACCTCTCCGCGATCTACGGCCAGCTCAACACCACGACCTCCGGCGCCGCGCCCTTCCTCGCGCAGGAGGTCATCTACGGCTCCGGCGAGGCCGTCCAGCCCAGCCAGTACACCGGCCTGGGTGACGTGCTGGACTTCCAGTCCGGCCGCTACCTGCTGTCGAAGTTCAACGGCAACATCTCCGACCTCCAGACCTTCGGCGACACCTGGGGCGGCATGGTCTCCAGCGGCTCGGCGGTGACCTTCGTCGCCAACCACGACACCGAGCGCGACGGCAGCACCCTCAACTACAAGAGCGCCGACTACGCGCTGGCCAACTACTTCTCCCTCGCCTGGACCTACGGAGTCCCGCAGGTCTACTCCGCGTACACCTGGTCCAGCACCGACGCCGGTCCGCCGGCCGGTTCCACCGGTTACGTCACCGACACCGAGTGCACCTCCGGCGCCTGGACCTGCACCGACCGCGCCACCGGCATCACGGGCATGGTCGGCTTCCACAACGCGGTCAAGGGCACCTCGGTCGCCAACTGGTACTCCGACGGCAGCAATGTGATCGCCTTCAGCCGCGGCAGCGCGGGCTGGATCGCCATCAACAACGAGTCCGCCGCGGTGACCAGGACCTTCACCACGGGCCTGGCCGCCGGCACCTACTGCGACGTCATCTCCGGCACCGTCAGCAGCGGCAGCTGCACCGGCACCGCCGTCACCGTGAGCTCCAGCGGCACCGCGTCCGTGACCGTCCCGGCGGGCGGCGCCGTGGCGATCGACGTGAACGCCACCGGCACCGGCTCCACCGCGACCACCGCCGCGGTGACCTTCAATGTCACCGCCACGACGGTCTGGGGCACCAACGTCTACGTCGTCGGCTCGGTCGCGGCGCTGGGCTCCTGGGACACCGGCAGCGCGGTCGCCCTGTCCTCGGCCTCGTACCCGGTCTGGAGCGGGACGGTCTCGCTGCCCGCGAGCACGTCCTTCGAGTACAAGTACATAAAGAAGGACTCCTCGGGCAACGTGACCTGGGAGAGCGGCAGCAACCGCTCCTACACCACGGGCACGGCCGCGGTGTCCCTGAGCGACACCTGGAAGTAGCGCCTCACACCCGGCCCCGGCACAGCTCCAGCAGCGTCATCGCCAGAGCCGTGCCGGGCTTGCCGAGCACGTCGCTGTAGTGGTTCAGCACCTCCATCTCGCGGGAGAGGTGCACCCGGCGGCCGCCGGACTCGATCCGGGTCCGCTGGATCTCGGCGGAGACGCCCATGCGTTCCTGGACGAGGGCGATGATCTGCCCGTCGAGGGCGTCGATGCGCTCGCGGGCGGTACTGATGAGGGTCTCGGTACCTGTGTCGGTGCTCATGTTCGGTGTCTCCTGGGGTGTTGTCCCCCGGGGGTTCCGGCCCGAGAAGCACGAAGCGCCCCGGGCCGAATGGCCCGGGGCGCCTGGTGAAGTGCTGAGGTTTCGCTCTCAGACAGCACGACCGTGGCAGCCGGACCAGCCGGTGCCATAGGTAAACGCGAAGTACGCGGTCGAGAGCATGGGGCGAGTATGCCACGCGGGCCGGGGGCCGTGTGCGGGCCGGTAGAATCGGACACGCCCCCTCGTACGAATCGCCGGAAGGCACGCCGTGGCATCAGCGACCCCGCCCGCCCCCGACACCGTTCTCGTCGTCGACTTCGGAGCGCAGTACGCCCAGCTCATCGCGCGCCGCGTGCGTGAGGCCCGGGTCTACAGCGAGATCGTGCCCAGCACGATGCCGGTGGAGGAGATCCTCGCCAAGAGCCCGAGCGCGATCATCCTCTCCGGCGGCCCCTCCTCGGTCTACGCCGAAGGCGCCCCCACCCTCGACCGCGCGATCTTCGAGGCCGGTATCCCCGTCTTCGGCATGTGCTACGGCTTCCAGCTCATGGCCGTGGCCCTGGGCGGCACCGTCGACAACACCGGCGCCCGCGAGTACGGCCGCACGCAGCTGAACGTCTCCAAGCCCGGCTCCACCCTCTTCGCGGGCACCCCCGACCGGCAGTCCGTGTGGATGTCCCACGGCGACGCCTGCTCGGCCGCCCCGGCGGGCTTCACCGTCACCGGCTCCACGGACGTCGTCCCCGTCGCCGCCTTCGAGAACGACGACCTCAAGCTCTACGGCGTCCAGTACCACCCGGAGGTCCTGCACTCCGAGCACGGCCAGCAGATCCTGGAGCACTTCCTCTACCGCGGCGCCGGCCTCGCCCCCACCTGGACCACCACGAATGTCGTGGACGAGCAGGTGGCGCTGATCCGCGAGCAGGTCGGCGACAAGCGCGCCATCTGCGGCCTGTCCGGCGGCGTGGACTCCGCCGTCGCCGCGGCGCTCGTGCAGCGGGCCATCGGGGACCGCCTGACCTGCGTCTACGTCGACCACGGCCTCATGCGCAAGGGCGAGTCCGAGCAGGTCGAGAAGGACTTCGTCGCGGCGACGGGCGTTCAGCTCAAGGTCGTCGACGCCGAGGAGCGCTTCCTCGGCGCGCTGGCCGGGGTCTCCGACCCCGAGCAGAAGCGGAAGATCATCGGCCGCGAGTTCATCCGCGTATTCGAGCAGGCCCAGGCCGAGATCATCGCCGAGGCCGCGGACGGCGAAGAGGTCGCCTTCCTCGTCCAGGGCACCCTCTACCCCGATGTCGTGGAGTCCGGCGGCGGCACCGGCACCGCCAACATCAAGTCCCACCACAACGTCGGCGGCCTCCCCGACGACCTCGAGTTCTCCCTCGTCGAGCCGCTGCGCAAGCTCTTCAAGGACGAGGTCCGGATGGTCGGCCAGGAGCTCGGCCTCCCCGACGAGATCGTCCAGCGCCAGCCCTTCCCCGGCCCCGGCCTCGGCATCCGCATCGTCGGCGAGGTCACCAAGGACCGCCTCGACCTCCTCCGTGAGGCCGACGCCATCGCCCGCGAGGAGCTGACCCTCGCCGGCCTCGACCGCGACATCTGGCAGTGCCCGGTGGTCCTCCTGGCCGACGTCCGTTCCGTGGGCGTCCAGGGCGACGGCCGTACGTACGGCCACCCGATCGTCCTGCGGCCGGTGTCCTCCGAGGACGCCATGACGGCGGACTGGTCCCGGCTGCCGTACGAGGTGCTCGCGAAGATCTCGACCCGGATCACGAATGAGGTCGCCGATGTGAACCGGGTGGTGCTCGATGTGACGAGCAAGCCGCCGGGCACGATCGAGTGGGAGTAAGCCCGCTCGAACACGTCAACGACGACGCCGCCATCCGCTCATTCGGGTGGCGGCGTTGTCGTTCCCGCTGGGTACGCTGTCGGTACGGTGCAGGATCCCGTCCATGGGAGGAATCATGACCGCTGAGCCGCTGCCCGCTACGTCCGCGTGGCCGGTGCCGCCGCCGGAGGGCTACACCGTGGACGACCTGTTCACCCTGCCTGATCTCCCGCCGCACACTGAGTTGATCGACGGGAGCCTGGTTTTCGTGAGTCCGCAGCGCATTTTCCATGCCGATGCGATTGACCTGCTTGTCAACGGCCTGCGGCGCACAGTGCCCTCGGAGTTCAAGGTCAAGCATGAGATGACGGTGGTGATCGACAAGCGCAACGGCCCAGAGCCGGATGTCTCCGTCGTGCGCGCCGAAGCCGTGACCGGCCGGGAGCAAACCCACTTCACCGCTGCGGACGTTTTGCTCGCCGTCGAGGTGGTCTCTCCCGACTCCGAGTCCCGTGACCGCGACACCAAGCCGCACAAGTACGCCGCTGCGGGCATTCAGCACTACTGGCGGGTCGAGATGCGCGGCGAGAACGACGAACCGGTCGTCTATGTCTACGAACTGGACCCGATGACCAAGGCGTACGTCTTCAGCGGCATGCACCGCGCTGAGCTCAAGCTGACGGAGCCATTCGACATCGGCATCGACCTCACCGAGATCGACAACCTCTGACCGCCGCGGACCTCCGCCACAGGCCTGGTCATCTGACGTACCTCGCGGTAACTTCCGCCGCATGACCGAGCCCGCGCCGACACCCATCCCCACCGACGAGCTGCACTTCACCCTCCCCACCGCCTTCGCCGACCCCGCCGACGAGCGCCGCCACCGCAAGGAGCGCCTCGCGGCCGCGTTGCGCGCCTTCGGGCAGCTCGGCTACGACGAAGGGGTGTCCGGCCACATCACCGCCCGCGATCCCGAGCTCACCGACCATTTCTGGGTGAACCCCTTCGGGATGCCGTTCGCGCATGTCAGGGTCAGCGACCTGGTGCTGGCGAACGGGGCGGGGCAGGTGGTGCAGGGCCGCTTCCATGTCAATCAGGCGGCATTCGCGATCCATGCGCGGGTCCACGCCGCGCGCCCGGATGTGGTCGCGGTGGCGCACAGCCATTCCACGCACGGCCGGACCTTCTCCACCCTGGGGGAGCTGCTGGAGCCGATATCGCAGGACGTGTGCGCGTTCTACGAGGACCACGCGCTGTTCGACGCGTACACGGGCGTCGTGGTCGACGAGGCGGAGGCCCGGCGGATCGCGGGGGCGCTGGGGCCGCACAAGGCGGTCATCCTGCGCAATCACGGGCTGCTGACGGTCGGGGACTCCGTCGACGCGGCGGCGTGGTGGTTCATGACGATGGAGCGGGCCTGCCGTACGCAGCTGATGGCGAAGGCGGCGGGGAAGCCGGTGCGGATCGGGCACGAGGACGCGATGCGTACGCGGGAGCAGATCGGGAACGACCTGGTGGCGTGGATCAATTATCAGCCGGTGTACGAGCGGGTAGCCCGCGCAGAAGCCGATATGTTTGACTGAATTTTCAAGCGAAAGTGAACCGTTTCGGGTTCCCATTCGTATGCACTGGTGAATCGGGAGGCGGAAAACGGCATGAGCGCAACCGGCATATCAGGCACAGAGACAGGCGCAGCGACCGGCGGCACGGGCGGTGGCGGCTGGCGGGACGCCGCGGGGCGGTATTCGCTGCTGCCGTTGCGGATCTTCCTGGGCGTGACGTTCGTGTACGCGGGGCTGGACAAGCTCCTGAGCGACACGTTCTTCACGGACTCGGCGCCCGGATCCCTGGTCGGCACGCTGAACGCGGTGAAGAGCAGCGCCGCGATCCCGGCCATGATCGATCTGGCGCTGAAGAACCCGCACGCGTTCGGCTACGCGATCGCGCTGGGCGAGGTCGCGGTCGGCATCGGCACCCTGCTGGGCCTGCTGAGCCGGATCGCGGCCCTCGGCGGCGCGGCGATCTCGGCGAGCCTGTGGCTGACGGTCAGCTGGTCCACGCACCCGTACTACTACGGCAACGACCTGGTCTATCTGATGGCCTGGCTGCCGCTGGTCCTGGCGGGCGCGCCGCTACTGTCCGTCGACTCGGTCATCTCCGCCGCCCGCCGCCGCAGGCGGCACGGGCACCGGGCCTGAGCCCGCCACCGGGCTCCTCCGGCTCCGTACGATCCCGCTGACGATCGCGCCGACGGCGGCCAGGGCCAGTCCCCCGGCCGCCAGCGGCACGGACTCGCGCGGCGGGATGCGCCAGGTGCCGGAGGCGTCCAGCAGGAAGGCCGCGGCGAGGGCGAGCAGGATCAGGCCGGTGAGGAAGGCCGCGGGGTCGAACCGGTGCCGGTGGTGGTACGGCTCCTGCTGATGGTTCATCGGGTCACCGTCACCTGTCCGACGCCTACCTGGAGATCGAGTTTCAGGGTGCCGGCGGACTTGAGGCCGTCGGCCGGCTGGATGGTGACATCGCGCTCGACTCCGGGCTGCACGTCCACGTCCTTGGTGCGCTTGTCCCCCGGCAGCTGGACGTTGCCGAGCCCGACCTGGATCTTCAGCCGCAGCGTCACGTTCTCGGGGACCGTCACCTTGAGCTGCCCGGCCCCCACCTCGGCCCGGGTCGAGACGACATGGTCCTTACCGCCCGGCCGCAGCGCGGACAGGTCGAGCACGGCCTCCCCCGACCCGAGTTTGTACGCCGGCCGCACGTCGGCGACGGCGGCCGGGGCCCAGGTGCGGTGCGCCCACTGCGTACCGATGGACTTCGGGAGCGCGGCGGAGCCCACCAGCAGCGCGGTGACCAGGACGGCCGCGAAGACGGTGCCACCGCCCAGGCGCCCCCAGCGCGAGCTGACGACGAAGCCGAGGCCGAGGACGGCCAGCGCGGCCCCGAAGCCGATCTCCAGGCTCGTGCCGAGCGGCCGGGAGTGCCACGACACCGCGATGCCGATCACGGCGGCGGCCACGGCCAGCAGGAACAGCATCCCGCCGAAGGGCGGCCGGGCATCGCGCCGGGCTTCGCGGCGGGCCTGGTGCCGGGCGGCGCGATGGCGCTCGCGCCACTCCCTGAGGCTGCGGCGGTCGTACGCGTACGGGGTGTCGTCGGGCCCCCACTCGTAGGGGGCGTCCTTGGCGATCGGCTCGCGCCACCACGGAGCCGTGGCGGGGGCGGGCGGCGGCTGCGGCGCCGGGGGCGCGGTCTCGGCGGTCTCGGGGGTGCGGCGTTTGGTCTGCGACCAGTAGACGGCGCCGGCCAGGGCGGCCAGCAGGACCAGCGAGAAGGCCTGGTTGCCCGCGCTGCCCAGCATCGACAGGAACAGCCCGCAGCCGACCAGGGTGACCAGCACCGCCGTCAGCGCCGTGCCCTCCACCCGCCCGGACAGCAGCCGGTGCGCCTCGCTCTCCTCCTCGCCCTCCATGGGCACCAGGAGCCACACCACGCCGTACGCCACCAGCCCGAGGCCGCCGGTCAGCGCCAGCACGCCCAGCACCACCCGGAACACCACCGGGTCGATGTCGAAGTACCGCCCCGCGCCCTCGCAGACGCCCGCGATCACCTTGCCCTTGCGGCTGCGTACGAGGCCGCTGCGTGCGGGACTGTCGCGTGCGGGACTGTCCTCCGGATCCGTCATGCCCCCCATGCTGGCGGAAGGCGGCCCTCCCCGGCACCCGGCACAACCCTGGACGTGCCCTGAGGCGGTGTCCGGGGCAACCCTGATGCCGGATCGGTGCCCGGCGTGTGACGATCGGGGCATGCCGGCAGCCAGCACCAGCCCGACGAGCGGGGCATCCGGAGTGCCCGGGGCCTCGTTCTTCACGACCCCCGACCCCGCGGACCCCCCGGTCCGCAGGCTCTACCGCAGCTCCGAGGGCCGGATGGTCGGCGGCGTCGCGCGCGGACTGGCCGGACATCTGTCGCTGCCGGTGGCCTGGGTCCGGGTGGTCTTCGTCGTCCTGGCGACCATCCAGGGGCTCGGCATCCTGCTCTACGCCATCTTCTGGTTCGTCGTCCCGCTCGGCGTCGGCGGCGTCAACCTCACCCCCGCCGAGGCCAAGGAGCCGCGCGACGCCCGCTCCTGGCTCGCCGGCCGCCGCCCCGACAAGGGCCAGATCGTCGCGCTGATCGCGGTGGCCTGCGGCTTCGCCATCCTCATCGACAGCCTGAACCTCGGCCGCGCCAACACCTACGTCTGGCCGCTGCTCATCATCGGCCTCGGCGTCGCCCTCGTCTGGCGCCAGGCCGACAACTCCCGCCGCGCCCGCTGGGCCGAGATGAGCCGCCGCAGCCGGCTCCTCCCCCTCGCGCGTGGCGCCGCCGGCGTCATCCTGGTCGGCATCGGCGTCACCGGCTTCCTCGTCGTCCAGGGCTCGGCCAGCCACATCGGCGTCATCCTCCAGGCGGCGCTGGCCGTCCTCGTCGGCGTGGCGCTGATCACCGGCCCCTACCTCGTCCGGATGACCCAGGACCTCTCCGCCGAGCGCCGCGAGCGCATCCGCGCCCAGGAGCGCGCCGAAGTCGCGGCCCACGTCCACGACTCCGTCCTGCACACCCTCACCCTGATCCAGCGTCACGCCGACGACCCCCGCGAGGTCGCCAAGCTCGCCCGCGCCCAGGAACGCGAACTGCGCGCCTGGCTCTACCGCCCCGAAGGCGACGGCCGCGACGATGTCCCGAGCACCCTCGCCGAAGCCGTCCGCCTCGCCGCCGCCGAGGTCGAGGACGCCCACGGCGTCCCCGTCGAGGTCGTCTGCGTCGGCGACTGCCCCCTCGACGAACGCCTCGGCGCCCAGATCCAGGCGGCCCGCGAAGCCATGGTGAACGCCGCCAAGTACGGTGGGGACGAGCCCGTTCAGGTCTACGCCGAGGTCGAGGAGCACAAGGTCTTCGTATCCGTACGCGACCGGGGCCCGGGCTTCGACCTGGACTCGGTGCCGGACGACCGCATGGGCGTCCGCGAATCGATCATCGGCCGCATGAAGCGCAACGGCGGCGAGGCGCGGCTGCGCCCGGCGCCGGGCGGGGGCACGGAAGTGGAACTCGAAATGGAGAGGTCGACGACATGACTGAAGAACGGCGTGTACGGGTCGTACTGGTCGACGACCACCGCATGTTCCGCACCGGCGTCCAGGCCGAGATCGGCGAGACCGAGCGCACCGGGGTCGATGTCGTCGGCGAGGCCGCCGACGTCGACCAGGCCGTCACCGTCGTCACCGCCACCCGCCCCGATGTCGTCCTCCTCGACGTCCACCTCCCCGGCGGCGGCGGCGTCGAGGTCCTCAAGCGCTGCGCCCCGTTGATGTCCGACGCCACCCAGCCCGTCCGCTTCCTCGCCCTGTCCGTCTCCGACGCCGCCGAGGACGTCATCGGCGTCATCCGAGGCGGCGCCCGCGGCTACGTCACCAAGACCATCACCGGCCCCGACCTCGTCAACTCCATCTTCCGCGTCGCCGACGGCGACGCCGTCTTCTCCCCCCGGCTCGCCGGCTTCGTCCTCGACGCCTTCGCCTCCACCGACGCTCCGCCGGTGGACGAGGACCTGGACCGCCTGACGCAGCGCGAGCGCGAGGTGCTGCGACTCATCGCGCGCGGCTACGCGTACAAGGAAGTCGCCAAGCAGCTCTACATCTCCGTCAAGACGGTCGAGTCACACGTCTCGGCGGTCCTGCGCAAGCTCCAGCTCTCCAACCGCCACGAGCTGACCCGCTGGGCCACCGCCCGACGGCTGGTCTGACGAATAACTTCCATTCCCAGTCGGCCAGTTGCACACGAGGGCATTGTCCTTGGGCAGGCCCTCGATGCCCTACAGGCGTGCGGCGGTTTCGCCCATCGCCACAACCTTTGGGCCGCAGGCCAGCATCACCGCGCGTACTCGCGTGCGTAGCGACGGTCCCGCGTTGTCAGCCGCGACCCAGTGAGCGTTTTCAGCGTTGCCGCTCAAGGGTGAGGACGGCGGCGGCGATTGACGACATGCGATTCGGGCTGCATCGGGCTTTGCGGAAGATCCGCCAGGACTTGAGCCGTGCGACGCAGCGCTCGACCGGTGCCCGGGCTGCGGACAGCGCGCGGTTGACGGTTTGCTGGGTGAGTGTGAGGTCGCGGCCTGGCGGGCGTCTCAGGGGTGTGGTCATCCATGGGCCGGCGCCCATGTAGGCCCGGTC
>Ga0307517_10003956_pt1 | contig 22947 bp, 24 predicted proteins | sample 23_EM_MG_FD_194515 | JGI IMG/M metagenome (GOLD analysis project Ga0307517, IMG submission 194515) | Populus trichocarpa ectomycorrhiza microbial communities from riparian zone in the Pacific Northwest, United States - 23_EM | ecosystem: Host-associated > Plants > Roots > Unclassified | place...
CTAACTTCTTCGCGTGTGGTGTTTCCATGGGAAATTATGGAATTTAACGCCACCGTTTACAGTAAATTGAATTATTACTTTTTCCCAAAAGAGCTGAGAGAACAGGTGCAATTAATTTGGCCTAGATATTATTCACTATCCCCAGTTACCAACCCCGACACTTTTGTAAAAGTTACCTTTCAAAATAAATTCCCTCCCTTTTTTGGTGATTGCAATGATAAAGAAATAACTCTTGGTGAGTTTTTAGATTCAATGCGGCGTTTAAAATTAACCTTGGAAAATTATCTTAATGATCGTATAGACAATACTTACCACGTAAGATTGTAGCTCAAAAGAGTTATGCGTAAATGTGAATTCTGAAATGAAGACTTACTTCCTCCGGATTGAGTCTATGTCCCTGCGGGGTCTCCTTATAAGGGGTCCTACAGTACATCGTATGGGTACCTCAGGGGCCTGATTTATTTACAAGCTCAATCAGTTAAAAAATTCTCTATTCCTTCACTTTATCCCAAAGGTCGCGGTTAAAGGCCAGCACTTTGGTTACATTGCCCGCACTATCTTTGGTGAATTTGAGCGGGAATGGTATTTGTTTATTTAAAAATTCGACATCACTTATCGCTACAAAGTTTATTTCGCGGTTGTCCCAAAGTTGTTTTAGCGTTAAGCCGGTAGCAGTTGCGGTAATTTGCAGGTAGGCGTCATCTTTTTCTTCAAACTTATATTTCCCGGCAAACGCTTTCAACTGATCGGCAGTAAGGCTCACCTCCTTTACAGGGATATATTCCTTCACTTTAGCCCATTGGTCCTTATCACCTACTAGCAGCCCGTTAATTTCGCCTGCGTCGTTTTTTGAGAAAGTAACAGGAATAGTTTCGTCGCCGTCATCATCCTTCATTTCAAAGCCAAATTCTGATTTTCGGGTTAAAACTATTTGCCTGTCGCCCTCCACTTGTTTGGCAAGCAGGGTAGTACCGGCAACAGTAATTTTAAAATAGAAGAAGTTATTTACTTTATTCTGATAGATGCCCTCAAAGGCAGTAAGCGGCGTTTCGATGGTTTTGGTTTTTGACACAGTCGCGGCAGCAGCCGGGCTAATGTTGAGGCAATTTGATATCACTAATACAAATGCAACCAGCAATGCGGCCAATTTGCAGGCGGGGGTTTTCTTTAGGTGGATCATTTTGATTTTGGTTTAGTTAAAGGTGTCGGAAACAATTGATTATAAAATTGTATAACGCGGTTGTTGTAAATATATTCTTATGGGTTGGATTTAAAGCTTCTCACTGAACACGCGCTAACCCATTGTTTATCCCGGCTTTGATCATATTGCCATAACCATCATCAGATAAGAAATCTGCAAACTTCAATGCCGACTCATAATTCTCCTTTGCTTTAACCAAATTGCCCAGATCTTCGTGGCACTTGGCAATATTTAAATATAAAGAAGGGTATGCTCCTTTAATACCTTCATCCGTTAGGTTGAGGGCCAGGCGCAACGCTGTTTCGTCCCATTTCAGTTTGCCGGCTACATCGTTTTGATGCCGGGCAACGTAATGCGCTGCAATGAATCTTTCGAAATCATTGCTAGCCTGTTCCCAGGCCTGCATAAATAAATTGGATGCATCCTCTGATTTACCTTCTCCTTCTAACAGCATACCTTGTCCGCAGAGTTTAACAATTGGGTTTTCAGGGTCAAATTGCATAGTGTCGGGTTGCTAAATTATAGCAGCTAATATAGTTTATAAACCATTAATGCGCCCTGTCCTTCTCGCTGTCGGCGCCGCCGGTATCACGTTTTTGGGGTGCATTGGTTAATTTGCCAAAACTATAGGTAAATGCCAGGGTTGCTACCTGTGTATCCAGATAGTTATGGAACGTTGCATTGGCACCCACAATGTTGGTAATGGTGCCGCTTGGCCTGAACGTGTGAAAAATATCCCGCACATTTAACTTGATGGAACCCTTATTGTTCAATATTTTTTTCTGAATGGCCGCATTCAGCATGCCTTTGGGTAATAAAACAAACTGGCCATAAGTGCCGCCGTTATCGTAAAAGCCGCTTAATTCGGCGGTCCAGGTCTTTGATAAAGTGAACTGGTTGCTACCGTTGGTGGAAAATGTATATTGGGATTGATTGAGGTATCCGGTGTAAAATACCCCCTGGTAAGTATTTTTATAAACCTCGGCATACAAATTGACCGACCACCATTTGGCTGGCTGAAAATTTGTATTGGCGGACAGGTTCAGTGTTTTCCGTTGCCCTATGTTGCCCTGGGTGCTGATAAATACGTTGTTGCTATTGTGAATCGTTTCACCCTGAACATCGGTGGTATAGTTATAGGCAAGGGCAACTGTAAACAGGCTTCGGAAACTATACGCCAGTTTATAATTATCCGTAAACTCTGGTTTCAGGAAAGGGTTGCCCGAAAAATAGGTGTACTCGTCCACAAAAAAGGTAAAGGGGTTTAAACTCCCATAATTTGGCCTGCCGATGCGGCGTCCATAAGAAAGAACCAGCACATTATGGCCCGCTGTGTCCAGGTTGTAGGAAAAATAGGCTGTCGGGAACAGGTCGGTATAATGATTAGCAAATGTTGAATCGGGCTTTTTGGCATTACCCAACTGGTGACCGTAGCCATTGGTATTCTCTAAGCGCAAGCCTGTTTGTATGGAGAACCGGCCGAAGTTTTTATTAAAGTTGATATAGGCGGCATTTATATTCTCTTTATATAAAAACCGGTTGGTATTGTTATAATCAATAGAATCCACATTATTGATCACGTTAAAGTAATTGGCAGCGTTATCCGTGTTTACAAGACTGCTCTTAACACCGGCATCCAGCTTCGCCTTGCCTTTGAGCGGGTGGCTATAGTCAGCCTTGAAAGAGTAAATATTGATCGCGGAAGGCAAATTATCATTGAGGATCTTCGTATTGGTCAAAGTGCCGTCAGGCAAAAAAGTGTTGTTTACAAACATTTGGTTACCGCCCGATACGTCGTGGATATAATCCAGGTCGAAAGTTAGCGTCCTGCCGGTACTATCAAATTTATGGGTGTAGTTTAAATTGACACCGTTACTGGTAAATTTATTTTTGGATGTATTAAGGGTATTGATGGATGAATCCAAACCGCCGTTGTTGCCATATAGTAAAGTGAATACCGGGCTGCTGTCGTTGCCGCGATAAACATCGCCGGAATATACCAGCCCCCATGTGGTCTTTGGCGAAGCGTAAAAGTCCAACCCCGCCTTAATATTGGTATTATGGTTTGTCGGCCTGAAATAAGAAATATCCTTCAGGGAAGAGGTTGGGTTTCCGTTCGCATCAAAGTAATCCCGGTCAATTTCCAGTCGCCTGAAATTTCGGTTTTGATTGTAAGCGACGTTTGCAAACAGGTTAACTTTGTCTACACGGTAATTAAGGTTAATGCTCTCATCGGTACGATAGTAATGTCCCAGCGCATAATCGGCCGAAACCACGGCATGCAATCCCCTGACGCTATTCTTTTTTGTTTTGATGTTGATCACACCCGCATTACCCGCAGCATCATATTTGGCCGGCGGATTATCCATCAGCTCTATCTGATCTAAAGATGAAGATGGTAAAGATTTTAGATAAGTAGCCAGGTTTGCGGCCGAAAGATAGGTCGGCTTATCGTCGATCATCACCAGTACGCCGGTTTTTCCTTTAAAGGTAATATTGCCATCAGCGTCTACCTGCACACCGGGCGTCTTTTCCAGCACTTCCAAAGCATTAGCGGCGGTATTGGATACCAGTGCACCTACATTAACCACGGTGCGGTCAACTTTTTGCTGGATATATGATTTCTGAGCGGTTACGGCTACGCCATTCAGTGTTGTACCGGTTGACGATAAAATAATCGGCGATAAATTAACAGGCTTTTGTTCGCTGACAACCACATTGCCACTACGGTAATTTTTATAGCCTATAAAGGTGGCCTTTACCAGGTAAGTATTATCCTTTAAGTTTTCAAAGGCGAAGCTGCCATCCGGCTTAACAAGCTGTTTAGCCACCTCTGTCGAATCTTTCGCGACCAATAAAATAATGGTTGCGCCATCGAGCGGTTTTTTAGCACCGTCTAAAACCGCGCCCGAAATTTTACCGCCCGCAGTTTGTGCATTGGCAAAGTTGAATTGTAACAGCGTGAAAAAGGTTAAAAAAAGGACAGGTAAAAATCTCATGACTAAAAGACAACGATCCTGGTAGAATCGTTACATGGAAATGAAATTTTAGTTGCAATAAAAAAGGGGAGCACATTTTTAATGCTTAATTTAATAGATTAATCAACATTTGATTTAATAGAGTAATCAACATTTGGCCTTGTAAACAAACTCCATTTCCCATTAATCTTGACCATTTCTCCCATGATATAAAAAATCTGTTTGTTGCCAGATTTCATTATTAAGTCGGTATCCGTTCCTTCAATAACAACTCCATTTACATTTATTGTTTTAGTCTTAAATATATCCTGGTCAACGACAAGCAAACTCAATAAATCACTCCTCATTAATCGATCTCTGACTCTTTTTAATGCCGGAAAATAAGTATCACCAATAGCGCTTATCTGATAGTGTTGCTTATCCAACTGTTCAGGAATGCCTCTATAGTTGAGATTATGTGTTCTCATATATGCCAACGTTTGTTCATCTGGCGCAAGCCGATAACAAAAACTTTGCAACGCAGTGTCATTCATTAACTTAAAGGTTTTTATCATATCCTGGTAAACGGCCTTTAAATTGGGATATGTTCGTTTTTCTTGTGCATTTGATGAGAAGCCAACAAACAAGAAGATTATTAAGATAATACTCTTAATGGATTTATCAATATCAACCATATAGTTAACGTATTATTTTGCTTTTAATAAGTCAATTATCAGAATAATGGGGTTTTCACTGGCTTCAGTTTGCAACTTCGTATAATGTTGCATACAGCCCCCAGGGAATGCCGTTTTATTTGTAGGCTATTGCCGCGCTTGATGGTCCTGCTAAGGGAAGAAGTGAGGTTGATTTAAACCCGGCAATATTTGCCCACCGGTTAAAGTCGGCAAATGTGTAATCAAACCCTGTTCCTGTTTCAATAAGCATATTCAAACTCATCATCATACCAAAAACGTTTTGCTTCCTTTCATCATCTATTATGCCCTCAATAGCTACAAATGCCCCGTTGACGGGGAGTGCGTCATATGCTTTTTTCATTAATGATATTTTATTTTCTTCGTCCCAATCATGCAGGATATTTCCCATTACAACAATGTCTGCATGGGGTATCGGCATAGTGAAGAAATCGCCGCTTGCGGCTTTTACACGATCTGATAACCCGAATTGCTGTATAGTAGCGTTTGCAATAGGCTCAACCGGCGGCAGGTCGAAACTTGTACAATACATATGCGGATTATGCTTTGCAACCATAAGAGAAAGCAACCCGGCCGAACCGCCTACATCAATCAGCGTTTTATATTTTGTAAAATCAAATTTTTGAGCAAAAGTCATAAAATTACCCATTTGGATACCGCTCATTGCACTGGTAAATTCCTTTAGTTTTTCAGGGTCCTTGTATATTAAACCGAAAAAATCCTCGCTCCTTTTTATTTCATTTTGCGGAAGCCCGGTGAGCAGCCCTTCGCCCAGGTTACCCCAAAATGCATATAACCGATTGTTCATCATTTCAAGGATACCGCCAATATATGATGGCTTATTTTTGTCTAAAAATGTATCTGTATCCAGGGTATTTGAATAAATAGCTGTTTCCAGAATACCTTCACGCTTTAAAAAACCAAATATGGTTAAGGCATCTAAAAAATCATAAACATTCCTGTCTGTGCATTTAAGCCCCAAAATATCTTTGACATCTTTGGCTTTCATAGTTTTCTTTTCGGCAAGCCTGGTGAATAACTGAAAACTCACTGCAGTCAAAAGAATTTTTGAGGCCCAAAAGCCTGTGCCAATTTTCATAATGTTTTCGGGCGATGGATGGTTAGGTTGCTGTTCCATTTTTTTCTGATTACTTATCGGTTTTAATAAATTGGTAGTGGTTTCCGGAAAATTACACCGGAGGCAGATAAAAATTAGGTTATCTAAAATACGGGGATTTTATTTGAAATAAGAATAAAGGAATTTCCCGTCGCCGGAGGAGTTTCTCATAGAAGTCCCTGCGATATACCCCCGCTGTTCGATTTCAGAGACTTTGGACAGCGGAGGGTTGGCACTATTTGACCGAATAGCTTACAAACGCGACTCTTTTATTGTCCGGGCTCCACGATGGGGTATTGATGGTGCCAGCCCCACCATAAAATACAGGAGTGATGTCTTTGATAACTTTTGTTTTTATATCCATCAAACGGAGTTTGACATTTTTACCAAACGGGTGATTTTGTTTTTCATCTGTAGTATAGGCTATGTAAGTAATCCATTTATTATTTGGTGAGGGGTGCGGAAACCAGTTGGCATTTTCATCAAATGTCATCTGCTCTGGTTGCGCGCCGTCGGTGTTCATCCGCCAAATTTGCATGTGACCGGTTCGGTATGAGTGGAAATAGATATACTTACCATCCGGAGAGTAATCGGGCCCATCGTCTAACCCAGGGGTTGCGGTAAGCCTTTTAGGAGTGCCACCTTCCACCGGTATGGTGTAAACATCCAGGTTGTTAAAGTCTTGTCCCCCGCAATAGGCCAACGTCTTGCCATCCGGGCTCCAGCTGTGCCAAAAAGAAATATCCCCCACGCTTATTCTTTTGGGTTCGCCTCCTGTAACGGGTACGATATAAAACGAAAATTTGATCAGTTTCTGTGCCGGGTTATAAGCATCAGTATTTGTTATTGCCATCCATTTGCCGTCCGGCGAAAGTCCGTGATCATCCATAAGCTGATTAACTGACCCGGTACTAATTACTGTTAGCGCTTTAGTAGCAAGGTCCAGCTTGTACATTTTGCCTCTAAAGTTCACCACAAGGTAATTATCGGGATGCCAGTTAGGCGCTTCGAAATCGCCCTTGGCAACCATTATGGTATCAATTTTCCCTGTTTTGATATCAACCGTCTGAATATAGCTCGTCGTGTCATGTTTGCCTTGTGCGAGCACAGACGCTGAGAAAAGCATGCATAAAAATATCATGCCGGTTGTTTTAAAAAAAGACAGAGAAACGGGTAATTGAATAAGTTTGTCCATATCCGGAAAGATTTGTGTTTGTCATTTTTTTAGGAAACTTTTATAAAGTTAATTTTATTTTTTTCAATTTATTCTTCTCCCGCCCCGCAGGGTTCCTCAAAGAGCGGGACTCACCATTCACCTCTCCGAAATAATTATCCCAAATCACCTGTAACCTTTCCATCGCGGCACACGTCAGATCCAGCTGATAGATAATTAATTACAAAACGCATGTATAGGAACTTTTTGAAAATTGTATCACGCAATTTGTGGCGGTACAAGAGTTACACTATCATCAATATAGTGGGCATGGGCATTGGAATTGCGGCAATGGTATGGGGATACCAAACCTATAAATATTCCTTTAGTTTTGATAATTTTCATAAGGACCAGGACCATGTTTACCGTGCGCTCACTTATAAAAAGGGAGCGGATGGATTGCGGGGCGTGTTTCCATCCGTTGCGGTACAAACGGCAAAAACTGATTTTGCCGGAATAAAAGAAGCGGTGCGTTTGGACAGCAGGGGCATGAGTGTAAAATATAATTCAGGCGATGCCTTTTCTGAACAGGTACATTTTACCGACCCTGCATTTTTTAAACTGTTTAATTTTCCATTGGTTGCAGGAGATCATAATATCAATGATCGCAGTGCTGTTTTTATTACGCAAACCATTGCAAAAAAATATTTCGGCGATGCGAACCCGATAGGTAAGGTGCTTACTTTATATGCAGGCGAAACCTACGCCAGGCCGCTCACGGTGAGAGGGGTACTAAAAGATGTACCGGTTAATTCAACCATCCGGTTCGGCATGCTAACTGATTTTGATAATGAGCTGACACCGGATGGAAAAAAGATAGCGCCGGGCGACTGGAACTGGTTTGTCGATGCCGCCTGGTTCTACATTCCTGATCATGCAGACGTGCCCCGCTTGGAAAAAGAACTGGCAAAATATTTACCGCTGCAAAACAAAGCAAGGGAAGACGCGAAGGTGTCGGCTTTTAAATTAGTTACACTCCGCCAAAATGCGTCGTGGAACGATGTAGTGGGCGATAATAATTTATACAGGCGGCCGGATGATGCTGCTACTTATGGCGGATTTGCATTGGCGGTGCTGATCTTTATTTCTGCCTGCCTTAATTTTTCAAATACTACTGTTGCCCGTGCAAATAAGCGTTTAAAAGAAATTGGCATGCGCAAAGTAATGGGTAGCACCCACGCGCAATTAATGGGGCAGTTGCTGCTGGAATGTTCGGTCATTGTATTCGCATCTGTTTTGCTTTCCGTTGTTTTCAATTTTTGGTGGCTGCCCACATTCAATCAAATGTTTAACGGAATAGATGTGCAGGCCAATTATTTGCACGACGGCAACCTGCTTCTGTTCATCGGCTGCATGCTTATTGGCACTACATTACTGGCAGGGGCCTATCCCGCTTTTTATTTAAGCCGGTTTAAACCTGCGGCTATTTTCAGGGGTACGGTAAAATTTGGCGGCTCCAATTTATTTTCCCGGGTAATGCTCGGCCTGCAATTAACTATCGCCATTATAACGGTTATCGCAGGCATTGCATTTGCACGCAATGGCGCATTTCAGCGCGACTTTGATTATGGATACAGCATTGAAAACACGGTGGGTGTAATGCTGAATGATACTACGGCTTATGCAGCTTTAAAAAATAAATTGTCATCTGTGCCCAGGATAACCGCATTGGCCGGGGCCCGCCACCACATTGGTTTTGGCTGGCTCAATGCTGTGGCCGAAACCGAAGGAATAAAAAAAGAGATCAAATTTTTGGAGGTAGGGAGGGAATATCCCTCAGCCATGCAATTGAAAATTGCTGCAGGAAGGGGCTTTAACGCAAATATGGAATCAGACTACACCCATGCTTTGCTGATAACAGAAAAAATGGCTGCAGGGTATGGATGGAACAGATCGCAGGCTTTGGGCAAACAGATACATATTGACAAGACCGATTACTCTGTTGTTGGCGTATTGAAAGATTTTCAGTTCGCAACCCTGTTTGATCCCTTGCAGCCGGTGGCCATAAAATTGTGTAAAGAAAGCAAATTCCAATTTCTGATAGTGCAGGCAAAGCCACAGGACCTGACCGAAGTTTATTCGGAAGTAAAAGATGCCTGGAAAATATTATATCCCATGAAACCATTTAACGGCTTTTATCAGAACGAGGTAAAGGCGCAGGCGTACCAGACAACTAACAACATTGCCACCATATTTTTTTGGTTTGCCATACTGAGTATTTTACTCACAGCTACCGGGCTTTTTGCGCTGGTGTCATTAACCGCATTAAAGAAGATGAAAGAAATTGCAGTGAGAAAGGTGGTGGGTGCCAAATGGGGTCATATATTGGTGTTGATCAACAGAGGTTATTTCTGGATCTTCATTATATCCGCTGCAGTGGGTTGTTACGGTGGCTGGAGCTTATCAAAATTATTGCTCGATTCGATTTTTAAAATAAATGCCGGTATAGGCATAACTTCTTTAATCGGTTCTGTGATCGTGTTGTTTGTTATCACAGCCATCACATCGGGCATTAAAGTCTGGCAGGCTTCAAGAGCCAATCCTGTTAAGTTGTTGCGGACGGAGTAGTGCAGCGCAAAGCACCTCTTCCTGCCTAAGGCAGGAGAGGGGCAGTGGGTCCCTTATCATGAGACAAGGGACATCAATTTCCTCTATTAGTCCGGAATTATAGCCCCCAGACTAACGGGAAAAGTGACTTACATCACATAAATATTGCCTTCCGTTGAATGTGATGTAGGTCACACAGCCACCTGAATTTTCCTGCCGTATTTTGTTGTATAATTTTTAACCAAATAGAAACAAACAACATGAAACGTACAGCAAAAGCTCATTGGAACGGCAACCTTAAAGAAGGTAAAGGAGAAATATCCTCTCAAAGCACCGTCCTCAACCAAACACCCTATTCGTTTAAAACACGGTTCGAATCTGGTATCGGTACCAATCCTGAAGAATTGATAGCTGCGGCACACGCAGGCTGTTTTACCATGTCGGTAAGTGCAACCCTGGAGCGCGCCGGCTTTTTAGCCAACGACCTGAACACCGAAGCCACGCTCGAGGTGGATATGGCTGACCTTAAGGTTACCGGCATTCATCTGGATTTGAAAGCATCATTGATCGACGGTGTATCCGCCGAAGCTTTTAAGGAAATTGCAGAAGGCGCTAAAGCAAATTGTATTGTATCCAAAGCGTTGAGTGTGCCTATTACTTTAAGTGTTTCTTATCAATAACAATAGGGATAATACCTCCTTGCCATTTTTATTTCGGGCGGCTGTATTCGGATAATCAGTGATCGACAAGTGTTTTTTGTGAAGGTTGACACGCCCATATGAAATAAACTTACCGGGTTGTTGCAATGCAATGGCCTGGTAAGGAATGGCGGGGGCATAGATAGGACAGCGTGCCTGAATAAAATGCTATAAAACATCAATTCTTAAATTATGAAAACAGAATCGGCCATGATATTTAGAAATCCTGCTGATGGAGAAGTGGGTTTAAGGATAATACATTTTGAAGATGATAGACATTTTAACGGGGTGCAAAGAGTTCCCTGGTTTTCTATTATCCTGGTATCAGAAGGAGAGGGTGGATTAAAAGCAGACTTCACTGATTATCAAATTTCTAAAGGGGCGCTATTGTTCCTGTCGCCATTTCAGCCATTTGTAATTAATGGCATAACGTTAAAAGGAGTGATGATTAATTTTCATCCCGATTTCTTCTGTATTTTCAGGCACCGGAATGAGGTTGCATGCGATGGTGTACTTTTTAATACGCCCAATAATCCACCCTTTTTTAGTATATCTGAAAATGAAAGTTCTTCAGTCTATAGCATAATAGAACATATAACAGCTGAAATGTCATTTGGCGGCCTTGCTCAACATGACCTTCTGATCGCATATCTTAAAATATTATTGATCAGGGCCATCAGAATAAAATTTCTAAAATGCTCAACATCCCTTCCGCTGGATCAGGGGCCATCTGAAGCTGCCCTTTTGCGCCAGCTCATAAGAATGATAGAGTTACATTTCAAGACCAAGCATAGCGGGGGTGAATACGCAGAACTATTGAATATTCCAATAAAAACACTTGGCAGAATTGTCAAAAATCATTTCCAAAGAACCCTGACCGAAATAATAGCTGAAAGGATAGTTATGGAGGCCAAGAGAGAGCTTAATTTCACTTCCAAGACTTTAAAAGAGATTGCTTATGATCTGGGTTTTAATGATGAATATCATTTCAGCCGGTACTTTAAAAATAAGATAAAGGTTTCTCCTCAATCATTCAGGAATTCATTAAGGAATGTACACGATCGTTCATTCACACCAGGCACATTACAAAATGCCTGAATAGCAGATAATCCTCCCAGGGAAAATCATCCATCATTTTGGGAAGTTTAGCCATTATAGGGGCCATCTTTTAAGAATACTTTCGTCTATTATCAATTTATAGAAACATAAAAAAATGAAAATGGTATCTATCAAAAACAGCTCGATAAATAAGTATTTAATCGCAGCATTCGTTATTTTCAGCAGCTTGCTTATCCGGGTTAGTCTGGTAGCAGCGCAAACCCCGGTTGTAAAAAACATTGTGATTGTACATGGCGCATTTGCGGATGGTTCCGGATGGAAAGCTGTTTACACCATACTTAAAAACAAAGGGTATCATGTAACTATTGTTCAAAATCCACTGACCTCATTAGACGATGATGTCGAAGCAACCAAACGCATACTTGATCAACAGGATGGACCGGTGGTGCTGGTGGGCCATTCGTGGGCCGGTGTAGTAATTACCCAGGCAGGTGTAGATCCTAAAGTTGTCTCATTAGTATATGTGGCCGCTTTTGAGCCGGATAACGGCGAAACCGCAAATCAATGGTCGGGTACCCAGCCCAAAGCCCCATCAATGCGTGTTACAGCTGATAAAAAAGGGGTTGTATTTTTTGACAGAACAACATTCCATGCGGGTTTTTGTGCCGATCTTCCTAAGGCTACAGCAGATTTTATGAACGCTTCACAACAGCCTATCGTCGGAGCATGTTTTGGTACTCCTGTAACAGAAGCAGCCTGGAAAGACAAGCCAAGCTACGGTATAGTGGCTACCGAAGACAAAGCTATCAACCCGGACATAGAGCGTAACATGTACAAACGTGCACATACTAAAATCACAGAGATCAAAGGCAGCCATGCAGTTTTCATCTCGCAGCCTGAAGCAGTGGCGGCGGTGATCATCAAAGCATCCCAAAAGAAATAAGAAAATTAATGTCTCAAATCAATGCCCGAAACCCTTTCAACGGGTTTCGGGCATCGATTGTAGCAGGTATCAGATGATTAAGCTGATTTTTAACCAGAAGTATTTTATGGAACGATTTTTTTTAAATGTTTTCGGCATATTATTATTTGCCGGTGTTGCCAACGGGCAATCAGCAGGTGGGGCTAATGGTTTTACCCCATTGCCAAAACCTAAAGCAGGGGAAGCAGTAGCTACTTTTGGTGGCGGCTGTTTTTGGAGTATGAGTGAGGCTATGTCTGAGCTTAAGGGTGTAAATAAAGTAATATCGGGCTATGCAGGCGGAACAACTAAAAATCCAACTTATGACCAGGTGGCTGCGCTTACTACCGGGCACGCTGAATGCTCACAAATTTATTATGACCCCAAGGTGATCAGTTTTGCCACTTTGGCCAATGCATTCTTTTTTGCTCATGACCCCACAGAGTTCAACCGCCAGGGGCCTGACGAAGGTACCGACTACCGTTCAATTGCCTTTTACCGAACCCCGGAAGAGAAAAATATTTTATTGGGCCTGATAAAAAAGATCAACAAATCAAAGCATTACCCTAAAGCGATAGTTACCCAGGTTGTTCCGTTTACTGCATTTTATGTTGCTGAAAATTATCACCAGGGCTATTACAGGCTTAATGGCGATAAAACTTACATAGTGCAGGTTTCAAAGCCCAAAGTAATGAAATTCAGAAAAGTGATGAATGCGGAATTGAAGCCGGAATTTCAAAAATAATATCGGTTACACTAATAACTCAATAGAACTCATTAAAATCCCTAATTATGAAAACAACAAATAGAATATTTAAGATTATAGTAATGCTCATTGCATTTACTTTTTACTTTTATACCTCATTTTCAAAAAGTGTTATTCAGACCACGGTAAATAAGGCTACCAAACCGGCATTGCCGCCCAAAGGCTTTTCTAATCAATATGCAATTGTAAACGGTGTAAAAATACATTACGTGATCGGCGGACATGGAACACCACTTATGCTGGTACATGGGTTTCCTCAAAATTGGTATATGTGGAATAGGTTACTACCGGAACTGTCAAAACATTTCACCGTAATTGCTCCGGATTTGCGTGGTGTTGGAGAATCCGGTAAACCACAAGGTGGTTATGACAAAAAAAATATGGCTACCGACCTGCACGTGCTTGCAAAAAAGCTTGGTTATAAGAAGATTGATATAGCCGGACATGACATCGGTATGATGGTTGCCTATGCCTATGCAGCGCAATTTCCCAATGAGGTTAATAAACTCGCTTTACTGGATGCACTAATACCAGGTGTGGAACCGGTTTGGAGCCAGGTTAAAGCCCAGGCATGGTGGTTCGGATTTTTTATTCAGCCACATTCGAGCGAAGTCGCAGAGGGTAGAATGAATTTATTTTTGGAAGATTTTTTTCCGGCGGTAAGTTTCGTACAGAACTCATTTACTCTTCAGGAAAAAGCTGAATTTACACGGGCGTATTCGGTAAAAGGTGCAACGAGAGCTTCGTTTCTTTGGTTTGTATTTGAGCAAGATATCAAAGACAACAAGGAGTTCCGAAAAAATAAGCTGGCGATGCCTGTATTGGCAATGGGATCAGACCATTTTGCGCCCTTTTTGGGAGCACATGTCCGTTTGGTTGCTTCCAATGTAAAAGATTGCCTGATTACAAGTTCGGGGCATTGGATTCTCCAGGAGCGACCTGAGCAAGTACAAAAAGGCCTGTTGGATTTTTTCATGGGAAAGTAATCCCAAAAAAGAATTATAAAAGCTAAGGCGCAGACTCTGTTTGTGTTTCGTGTTCCCGCAGGGTCTCTCATAAAGGACCCTGCGATGTTACTCAGTGGTGCCGAGTAACAATATGGACAAAAACAAAGAGGCACCCTAAGTGCCTCTTCTGTAATGACCTGAGAAATTATTTTATGATTTTATAAAAGCCAGCAGGTCCTTATTGATGGTTGCAGCTTCTGTTGCTGGCATGCCATGCGGGAAACCCGGATAAGAGATCAACTTTCCATTTTTCAAAAGCTTTATAGCTTTTGCCCCGCTGATAGGAAATGGCACGATCTGGTCGTCTTCGCCATGCAAAACGAGTACAGGAATGTCCACGCTTTTAAGGTCTTCTGTAAAATCAGTTTCCGAAAATGCCTTAATGCCGTCATGATGCGCTTTTACTCCACCCATCATTCCCTGGCGCCACCAATTGTCCCTGATTCCCTGTGATATTTTCGCTCCTGCGCGGTTATACCCGTAAAACGGAATGGTAAAATCCTGAAAATATTGGGCCCTGTTGAATGCTGTACCTTCTCGTATTTCATCAAAAATAGACATAGGGACGCCGTCCGGGTTACTTGCAGATTGCACCATTATCGGCGTAACTGCACTAATCAGGACTGCTTTGGCTACACGGCCTTTTCCATATTTTGCTGTATAATGGATCACTTCTCCGCCGCCCGTAGAGTGACCAATGTGTACGGCATCCTTCAGATCAAGCGCCGTGGTAAGTTCGGCCACATCAGCTGCATAGGTATCCATATCATGCCCGCCAGAAACCTGGGTAGACCTTCCATGCCCCCGGCGATCGTGGGCGATCACCCTGTATCCCTGCTTAAGGAAGAACATCATTTGTGCATCCCAGTCATCGCCGGATAGTGGCCAGCCATGGTGAAAAACAATTGGCTGCCCGGTTCCCCAGTCCTTGTAATAAATTTCGGTTCCGTCTTTTACTGTAATTTTGCTCATAGCGTTTGATTTGATTATGGTAATTAATTAAATTCCGGGATATAAATGCCGGAGCCTTTAAATAAAGGCTATTTTCATTTCTCTCCAATCAAAATTCATCAACATTACTTTAAGTTGACAAATCCTAAAGACTCTATGTATCCCCGGTTAGCCCGGATTTATAATCCCGCTGAACGGTAAGATGTAATTAACATTGCAATTTTGTATATTTATAAAGCTGATCTTTATCACACAGCTTATAAGCATATGAACCTTACAGAGCTTTTTTCAGATTGGATAAAAAAGGTTGAAAAAGAAAACCCTCCCGGCTCCGATATCGTCGCCATTAATTTCGGTATGATGCAATCGGGCAAAAACTACATGGTTTACATAACCGGCGCCGAAATTTATGATGCGAACGACGATGACTGGGCCGGCGAAATAGATTATCAGCCCGCCAGAATAAACAAATACCTAACATTGCCCACCGAAGCAACCACCGGGTTAAAGTGGGCGAAGGTGTTAGAACTCGTAATCGCTACACTTACACCACTGGTTAAAGCTGAGCCGGGGCGACTGCTTTTTGCCAACCGTGTGGTAACTGCCAGCTTCGATGATGGCAACCTGACCGTTATAAAAAAGGCGTAACGAACACTTCAGAATTTACCGTTGGTCAGAATTTATAATCCTGACCAACGCAGATATTGATCACCAATTAACTAATCACTGGTTGACCAATTATCAGACCTCCTTCAAAATCTCCCGGTATGATCGGTCGACGTGTTGTTTAAACTGCTCGTACCATTGTTTCCAGTCTGGGTTTGACATGCCGGTTTGCAGGTGCTGTTCGTAGTCGGCCAGTGAGTTAAAACTCATTTCGAGGATCAGGCGGTACGAGTCGCCGGTAAAATCAGACAGTGCGCGCCTGCTGATACTTTCGGGAAGAAGGCCTTTCGTGCTTATATCATCCAATAAAGCTTTGGCTTCTTTAAAATGCCCGAATTTGAGATGAAAAATGTCGCGTGTGATATACATGATATTAAAGTTTGATGGTGAAAAATTAATTTCTTTTTGAAGGGTAATTCAAACAATAGGAAGTATATCGATTTCAACAGGGATATCAGAACAAAGGTAAATTGTTTATTGGTAAAATGCTATGGGTTAGGAGTTTAAATTGAGGTGGCGATGTCTGTTAGTTCGGATTTAATTACATCTCATTAGAAATCCCTATTTATTTTATTTGCCACAAAAATACTGTCGGCCTGTCTCGTGGTAATAGTATCCGCATGATCACCCACTTGAAAAGTATATACTGTTGAATCCTTACTACGATGTTTGTTAACGTATCTGTAATCTACTTCAAGTACTGTATCCTGTATTTTCTTGGAACTAAAATAGTAATGATCCTCCTCGCCATCTAAATCACAACCATCATATACAACAACTTTGAAACCATGACCTCTGCTTACTTTTGGCGCCTGCCAAGCTGTTGATCTATTTTCAGTATTATAAACTTTCCATCCTGAAGGAATTATTGGAATATGCAGTTCCTTTCGCTTTTTATTAAATTCAGGTCCGAAACTGGCTGCGCAACAAAAATCTACGTAATACATCACTCCTGAAAAAGCAAATAATCCTGCTATTAAACAGAATGCGGTGATAACAATAATCTTGCGGATTTTCATGAACTGGTTATAAAATTGATAAGGCGGTTTTTATTATTGGCTGCTATGGTTTTAGATCATCAATATAAAAAAATAAAAATATTTTACCTTAACTATTGCAACGTACGTTTTTAATACATACCTTTGGTTTATGAGTTTGTTTAAGAAAGATATTCCCGCTGAAATGGTACCCACAAAAACCGAAATGGACGTGCTGCAGGTTCTGTGGCAGTATGGCCCATCCACCGTGCGTTTTGTGCATGATAAGCTGAATGAGCAGAAGGATGCGGTGATATACACCAGTACGCTGAAGCTGATGCAGGTGATGAAAGAAAAAGGGATGCTTAGCCGTGACGAAAGCAGCATGAAGCACGTCTATAGTGCAGCGCTGATGGAGGATAGGGTGAAGGGCAATATGCTGGGCCGCTTTGTGGATTCGATGTATAACGGGTCGCCGAGCAATTTGATGATGGCTTTGCTGGGGAACGATAAAACATCGGCAGAAGAACTGCAAAAAATAAAGGATCTGCTAAAAGATTTTGATGGCAAATAATTAAAAACGAAACCGATATGAACCTGCCTCTGACCACCACCGCGCAACATATAATACAGGCATTCAGCTGGATGCTTATCCACTCGTTGTGGCAGGGGCTGCTGCTGGCCGTGGTAACCGCAATAGTGCTGGTGGCGACTAAGAAGTCGGGGGCAAGGCTGCGGTATAATCTCGTAGCCGTTCAGTTTTTGTTATTTATCGGGGCTTGTTGCTGCACCTTTGTGTGGGAGTGGTTCCAGGCACCGGAGCAGGCCATAGCGCCGCTGGCAGGTGAAATTGGAGGCAGGGCATCGCATTTTTTTCACCTCGATGCTGATAGTATAAAACAGTTTGCGCAAACCTGCATCAGTTATTTTACCGCCAATGCGCCAATGGTGGTATTGCTGTGGTCGGTGTTGTTTGTTTTCCGTTCGGTAAGGATGATGGGCAGCCTGGTCTACATCCATCGGGCAAAAAACAAATACACCTACACGCCGCCTGTTGTATGGCAGAACAGGGTGCAGGTGCTTTGCGAAAAATTGCAGATCAATAAAGCAGTGCGCCTGTTAGAGTCAGGTTATGTAAAAGTACCGATGGTGATTGGTCACCTGAAACCGGTGATATTGATACCGGTTGGACTATTGGCCGGTTTACCTGCCGAACAAGTAGAGGCAGTATTACTGCACGAGCTGGCGCACATCCGCAGGCACGATTATTTTGTCAACTTCCTGCAAACGCTGGCCGAGACGGTGTTTTTCTTCAACCCGGGACTGTTATGGATATCATCCCTGCTGCGAGATGAACGCGAAAATTGCTGCGACGATATCGCCCTGGAGCAAACAAAAAACAAGCGCGAGTTTGTGCAGGCGCTGATCAGCTTTAAAGAACATGCGCTGGCTGCTGATCGATATGCGGTTGCATTTCCCGGTAAAAAGAATCACCTGCTGCGCCGCGTGAGCCGTATCATGAGCAACAAGAACAAAACGCTTGGCCCGTCTGAAAAAGTGTTTTTTATGATGGGGATCGTCATCCTGTCGGTGGTTATTGCTACTGCGGCTATAGCGCAGATCAAAACCATGGCGCCCGCAGTTGTAAAAACTGTGGTGAAGATGACCGAGCATGCTGATAAACCAGAATCGGTAGCCGTAAATGCTGTGCAGGTTAGTGATGACCGGGTTGCTGTAAAGGCAATGCATGAAATTTCTGTAAACCATGCGGAAAAAAGTGTTCAGGCTGAAAGTGCAACCGTGATAATAGCCCCTGAAACGCCTGAAGCCCCAACACCAGGCCCGCCCGCACTTACCGAAAAACAAAAAACAGAAAATGAACAGGCAGCGGCAAGACGTGACCAGGAACAAGCCCTTCGCGACCAGGAGCGGGCAAAACGAGATCAGGAGTTAGTCAGGTTGCAACAAGATCAGGCAAAACGCGACCAGGAACAAGCACTGCGCGATCAGCGCCAGGCACAGATGGACCGGGAGCAGGCAAAGCGTGATCAGGATCAGGCCGTACGCGACCGGGCAGAGGCCAAACGCAACGAAGAACAGAGCCGGCATAATAATGATAGCCAGAGTAAAAAGAACCAGGAACAGGTCAGCGTAAACGAAAAACAGGCAAAAAGGAATGCCGAACAGGAGCCGCGCAACCAGGAGCAGGCCCGTATAAATGCGGCCCAGGCTGTAAAAAATGCCATACAGGAAGCCCGGAACCGCGAGCTGGAACGGTTAAACGCGGAACAGGCAAAGAAAAACGAAGAACAGGCAAAAAAGAATCAAACCAGCGTTCAGGAATAGATCAAATAACATATACCAGGCTTTTGGCAGGGGTGGGGCAGGCGCAGCCACAGTCGTAACGGGGGCTTATCTATAAATCTCAGATTTTATACTTTTTAAAACGCTGCCCCCGGGTGGGGTGGTAAATTATTGTCCAATTTTTAAACTTAAGATCAACAAAAATGAAAGCTAAATATTTAGGGCTAATGGGGGGATACTATTGGCCAGCCTGACCGTATCGGCACAAACAAGCAAATCAGCCAAAACGGCTTATGATGACGAAAGGTATAACAGTTATGACCGCATCCGCACGGTGCATGGAAAACGGGTAGAAGAGTTACAGATGCGTCACGACGGTAAAATGTACAAAGCTCAGTTTGTGAACGATAAAATGACCGGGCTGTATGTAGATGGAGAAAATATACCGCACGACGATTGGGGGAAATACGCGGGTGCCATAACAGCCATCCGCATCCAAATAAAACTGAACCGGGAGCAGGCAGCAGCAAATGCCATACAGGCAAAGAAAAACCAGGAACAGGACCGCGTAAATGAAGAGCAGGAAAAACGTAATGCCGAGCAGGCAATACGTAATGAGGTGCAGGCTAAAAAGAACGCGGAACAACAAGTCCGTAGTGCAGAACAAGCCAAACGGAATGAGGAGCAGGTTAAACTGAATGAAGTGCAGGCGAAAGAAAACGCCAAACAAGCTGTAAGAAACGAAATACAGGAAAAACGCAACCAGGAGCAGGAACATGTAAATGTTGAACAGGCTAAAAAGAACGCCGAACAGGCTGCAGCGAACGAGCGCTTTATAAAACAACTAACTGAAGATCTGCTTATCGACAAGATCATCCCGGATAAAGACAGTCTTCGCGAGTTCAGGATAGATAATGAGGGCATGACCGTGAATGGGGTGAAACTACCGGAAGAATTATTTAAAAAATACAAAGAGAAATACAGCCCGCAATCGTCCGGAGGGTTTACTTACTCCAGGGATGGTATTTTACGGAATAATTAACACGGCTTTATTGCAAGAATCTGGTAATTAAATAATTAGTAAAACGAATATTAAAAAGTTGAAAGATGGCAAGCTTTTGTATTACCGTTTTCTTTACCATGTGTATCACAGTTTATATTTTATTAAAAGCAAGCAGAAGATGAAAACTAACTATGTAAAATGCGTAATGATGATTTGCGCACTTATATTAAGCACCACCGTAATGGCGCAAACCACTAAAAAAAGGACGGCTTATGCTTCGCGGGGCAGTACCGAGTATGGTAATAATACTTACACTTATAATGAGACCAACGGTATTCTGCATGAATACGTTGACACTTACTGGAAGGGCGATCATTACGAGATGAAACTGCTGAACGGCAAACCGACCGAATTGCATGTGAACGATAAGCTGATACCACCTGCCGAATATGGCAAATACAGCGCGGTGATAAACGATATACGCAAGCAAATAAAGGCCGATCGTATTCAAGCCGAAAAAGACCGCCAACAAGCTGGCCGCGACCGGGAACAAGCCGAAAAAGATCGTGCACAAGCTGAGCGCGACCGGCAACAGGCACACCGCGACCAGGAAGAAGCAAGACGCCAGCAGGGAGATGCAGAACGCGACCAGGCCCAGGCACGCCGCGACCAGGAGCAGGCAGGTCGTGATCAGGAACAAGCCAAACGTGACCAGGAGCAGGCAGGCCGCGACCAGGTACAAGCCCGGCACGACCAGGAACAGGCAAAAGAAGATCAGCGACAGTTGGAACTGATGATAAGCGACCTGGTAAGCGATGGCATCATCCCGAACAAAGAAGCGCTGCACTCCATGCGTATGAATGCTGATGAGATGATCGTGAACGGCAAAAAGATGACCGACAGCGTATTTAACAAATACAAGGAACGGTATCCCCGTTTTGCCCATGGACACAGCGAAGGTGGTAATTTTAACGGATTCAATATGACAAGAGGGGTGAATGTTGATTCGGAGTAGGGGGGCCTTACTAATCGGGGCGGGGTGTCACCCTGAGGCACTCGAAGGGTGAGCGCAGAGGCCTTTGCCCGCATATTTCGAGTGCTTCAACATGACACCCGATGGTTTAAGACTTCTCCTGGGAGGGGGCGCGGAAGGTTGTGAAGTGGAAGGGGTGGGTTTCTGCGCCATACTGTAGAACACACCCCTGCCCCTCTCAAGAGAGGAACTTTCTTCATGGCATAAGATTATCAGGAGAGAATTAAGGGACGTAAAAGTATATCAGGGTTTCTCATACCCCGATTTAACACGCTCCTTATGCAATCCTTTTAATACATCCAAAAGGTTTTCCTGGTCATGCTTGGAAGGATATATGAAATTTGTAAACTTCCATTGCCCGTTTACTTTTGTTACTTCGGCAATTACAGCAATATCCGCAGCTAAAATATCTTTTCTTGATTTTCCGGCAAGGTCAGAGTGTACATCAACATAAAATTTATCTCCGGCTTGTTTAACATTACCTGTCAGATAGGTAAAGCCTGTATCCTGGGCATTTAAAAAAGGATCGGCATCGAAGCCTACAATCTCTTCAGAAACTTTGGCCATTGCTTTACGGTCATCAATAATTGCCTGGCGCAATGGCACATCAAATAACTTCGCTTTTTTGCTTAGTGCTACTGATTCGGCAGGGACGACGTCAGTTTTCTCAGGTGTTGCTGTATTGTACAAAGCGGTATACCAATCATAAAATTTTTGAACGAAAACACGGGCATTCTCCTTGTCATCAACAGGAGGCTTTGCGGTTTCCCGGCAGGAGGCAAAAGCAAGCAGGATTATTGCTATCAAGATTGATTTTTTCATAATTCGCGATTACATGTCCGGTTTCTTTGCCGAAGCAATCAGATCAACATCCACAAGTTCCAGGGACTTAACCGTGTGCTGAACAGTTTCTTTATACTTCTTAAAATGGGGTGTTTCTATATGCAATTTGTATGCGGCTGTATCAGCATATATTTCAAGTATGGTGATATGTGAGGGATCGCTTTTGTCGGCAACGGCGTAATAAGTCAACACTCCCGGCTCTACGCGGATAGCGGTAGCCATTTGTTCTTTCAGGGCAATATTATACTTTTCCAATTGGGACGGATCGACCTGGATTTTTGCTAATCTAACCATTCGGTTTGCCTGCTGCGCCATAGTTGTTTTACTAAAAGAAAGCAGGAATATAGCAATAATCAACATTAACCCGTTGCAATGGCTTAACTGTATTTTAAAAGCTTTCATGGAATTAGGTTTGTCCTAAGTTACGAAAGTGTGGTAAATAAAAAAGCCCCTGTTAAGTCACTCCTGAAAGACTTAATCAATGCAGCTTATTACATGGATTATCCTTATTTTGCATAAAACAATCTAACTATGGAAAATAACACACCGGACAATTCTGTCATTTCGCACATTACGAAACTGACAGAGAGAGAAGAGCACTTATACGGGAAGGAAAACCTGACTGATGATGATATCAAAGAACTCCACCGGGTCAAAACCGAACTGGATCAATACTGGGACCTGCTGCGCCAGCGCCGTGCGCTGCGTGATGCGGGAAGCAACCCCAATAACGCGGAAATGCGTTCAAGTGATACCATTGAAAATTACGAGCAGTAATGCAGACCTAAAACTCTCGCCTGAGGAGGTGTCACACTGATTTCTATGATAAAAGCAAATGATTCTCATAGAGTTTTTGACTTTTGATAACTGCGAATATCCTGTGAATGATTTTGTTTCTGACTGCATTGAGTACACTCATTTTGTTTTTGCC
>Ga0307517_10003957_pt1 | contig 22943 bp, 21 predicted proteins | sample 23_EM_MG_FD_194515 | JGI IMG/M metagenome (GOLD analysis project Ga0307517, IMG submission 194515) | Populus trichocarpa ectomycorrhiza microbial communities from riparian zone in the Pacific Northwest, United States - 23_EM | ecosystem: Host-associated > Plants > Roots > Unclassified | place...
ATAGGCGAACGAGACCGTGTAGAGCTGGCCGACCACCGTGTCGAAGGATTGCGCAATCGTGCCCGCATCCCAGCCGTTGATGTCGAGCGAGTTGGTCCCGTCGTAGGCCGGGCCCCAGGGCGAGCCGGTCCAGATCACATCGACGCTGCCGCTCTCGACAGCCCAGTCGGGCAGGGCGACGGCGCCGCCGTTGTAGTAGGTGTAGCCCATCCAGCCCGGATCGGGCGTCGCGGCGCCAAAGTCCTCGAAGCTGCCGTTGTGCAGCAGCTCGACGGCGGAGGCTGCGCAGGGCGCGAGGGCCAGCGTGGCGGCCGCGGCGCTGGCGGCGATCAGAGAGGCGAGCTTCATCGGAAATTCCTGTCGTGCGTTAACCGGCCAGCCGGATTCGTGCCGAACTGGGCGGCGCAGCTTCCACTGAGCAAGGTACGTGCCACAGTCCCGCTTGGACGCCGTCCCAGCCCTGAAAAAGGGCGGCCGCATCGCTGCGGCCGCCCCATTCAGTCCAGCGGTAGGCCAGACGCTTAAGCGTCGGCGCCTTCCGGCTGCTTGGAGGAAAGGTCTTCACCGGTTTCCTGGTCGACGACCTTCATGGAGAGGCGGGTCTTGCCGCGATCGTCGAAGCCCAGGAGCTTCACCTTCACGGATTGGCCTTCGACCAGCACGTCGGAGACCTTGTTCACACGCTCGGACGAGATCTGGCTGACGTGGACGAGACCGTCCTTGGCGCCGAAGAAGTTCACGAAGGCGCCGAAGTCGACGACCTTCACGACCTTGCCGGTGTAGATCGCGCCGACTTCCGCTTCCTGGGTGATCGACTTGATCCAGGTCTTGGCGGCTTCGATCTTGGACTGCTCGGCGGCCGCGATCTTGATCGTGCCGTCTTCGCCGATGTCGATCTTGGCGCCGGTTTCGGCGGTGATCTCGCGGATCACCTTGCCGCCCGTGCCGATCACTTCGCGGATCTTTTCCACCGGGATCTTGATGGTCTCGATCTTCGGCGCGTATTCGCCCAGCTCTTCGCGGGGCGCTTCCATGGCCTTGTTCATCTCGCCGAGGATGTGATCGCGGCCGCCCTTGGCCTGGGCCAGGGCCTGCTTCATGATCTCTTCGGTGATGCCGGCGATCTTGATGTCCATCTGCAGCGACGTGATGCCGTCGGCGGTGCCGGCGACCTTGAAGTCCATGTCGCCGAGGTGGTCTTCGTCACCCAGGATGTCGGAGAGAACGGCGAAGCCGTCCGATTCCAGGATCAGGCCCATGGCGATGCCGGAGACCGGCTTCTTCAGGGGCACGCCCGCGTCCATCAGGGCCAGCGAGGAGCCGCAGACCGAGGCCATCGAGGACGAGCCGTTGGACTCGAAGATCTCGGAGACCAGGCGGATCGTGTAGGGGAAGTCTTCGACGCTCGGCAGCATCGGGCGGATCGCCCGCCACGCCAGCTTGCCGTGGCCGACTTCACGACGGCCCGGCGCGCCCATGCGGCCCGTTTCCCCGACCGAGAAGGGGGGGAAATTGTAGTGCAGCATGAACTTCTCATAGTACTTGCCCTCGAGGGCATCGATGAGCTGTTCGTCGTCGCCGGTGCCGAGCGTGGCCACGACCAGCGCCTGGGTCTCGCCGCGGGTGAACAGCGCCGAGCCGTGGGCCCGAGGCAGGACGCCCACTTCGCCGACGATCTGGCGGACCTGGTCGACCTTGCGGCCGTCGATCCGGATGCCGGTGTCGAGGATGTTGCGGCGGACGACGTCGGCCTCAAGTTCCTTGAACACGGCGCCCAGCTTGTCGGCGCTGATGCCGGCCGGGTTCTCGTCCGACTTGCCGAACTTCAGCGTCGCCTTGGCCTTGGCCGCGGAGACCGCGTCCTGGCGTTCCAGCTTGGCGGGGATCTTGAAGGCGGACGCCAGGTCCTTGCCGACGGCCTTCTTCATCTCGGCCTTGATGGCGTCGGTGTCTTCCGGCTGGAAGTCGAAGGGCTCCTTGGCGGCGTGGTCGGCCAGTTCGATGATCGCGTCGATCACCGGCTGCATGCCCCGGTGGGCGAACATCACGCCCTTCAGGACTTCGTCTTCCGACATTTCCTGGATTTCGGACTCGACCATCATGACGGCGTCATGGGTGCCGGCGACCACGAGGTCCATCCGGCTTTCCTTCATCTCGTCGAGGGTCGGGTTGAGGACGTACTCGCCGTTCACGAAGCCGACGCGGGCGCCGCCGATCGGGCCCATGAAGGGCGCGCCGGAGATCACCAGGGCGGCGGAGGCGCCGACCAGGGCGCAGATGTCGGGGTCGTTCTCGAGGTCATGGGCGAGAACGGTGCAGACAACCTGCACCTCGTTCTTGAAGCCCTTGACGAACAGCGGGCGGATCGGACGGTCGATCAGGCGGCTGGTCAGGGTCTCTTTTTGCGACGGCGCGCCTTCGCGGCGGGGGAAGGAACCGGGGATCTTGCCGGCGGCGTAGAACTTTTCCTGGTAGTTCACGGTCAGGGGGAAGAAGTCCTGGCCGGGCTTCTGGCTCTTGGCGAACACGGCGGTCGCCAGGACCATGGTCTCGCCGTAGGTGACCAGGACGGCGCCGTCAGCCTGACGGGCCATGCGGCCGGTTTCGAGCGTGAGCGTCTTGCCGCCCCACTCGATGGTCTTGCGTTTGATCTGGAACATTTTTCTTCTTTCTATCCCGGCGGGCGTATTCCCGGCGGGGGCGGACAGGGATCGGTCTTCCGAAATCCTCTCCAGTTGAACAGGCGGTGAGGACTTCGTTGGAGCCCTCGGCGTGTGTAAGCGGCGGCCTCTTTGCGTATGAGGCCGCCCGTGCCGCATGGGGTCCTCCGGCCTGTTACGGAGGAGCGGCGGTGAAGTTCATCGGGGTGCAGGAAATATCTGGCTAAGCCATTGATTTCCCAAACCCTTTGAAATCTATCGGCGCAGGCCGAGGGTCTCGATCAGCTTCTGATAACGGCCCGTGTCGGACTTCTTCAGGTGATCCAGGAGCGACCGGCGCGCGGACACGAGCTTGAGCAGCCCGCGGCGCGAGTGGTTGTCCTTCTTGTGGGTCTTGAAGTGCTCGGTCAGGTTCGCGATCCGTTCGGACATGATCGCCACCTGGACCTCGGCGCTGCCCGTGTCCGCGTCGCCGCGGGCATGGGACTTGATCACTTCAGCTTTGCGTTCGGCCGTAATCGACATCGGGTTTTCTCCGCTCTCAAAGATTGAAGACCCGCGAGGGCTCGAGCCGGCCCGCACGCATCTCGCAGAGCGCGACGACCACCCCGCCCGTCGTGGCTGAAACCGTTCGCGAGCCCGGCTTGAGCCTGGCTTTCACTGCTTCCACCTGTCGGGGAACGAGAACGATCGACCGTCCCTGCTTCAGCCGGAAAGCGTCTTCGTCGGTCACGGCCAGCTCCGGGATGTCGTCCAGGGCGGTCTCGACCGGAAGCAATAGCTCCGACTGGCGGGCCTTATGCCCTAAATCCTCAAGCAATTCCAGCGTCACGGCGGTTTTGTCGCTGAACGGCCCGACGCGGGTCCTGCGCAGGTCGCTGACATGGCCGCAGGCGCCCAGCGCATCGGCCAGGTCGCGGCAGATGGCGCGGACATAGGTCCCCTTGCCGCACGCGATCTCCAGCGTCACGTGATCGGCGTCTTCCGCGCCCGCCACGCGGGCCGAATGGACGGTGACGATGCGGGCCGCGAGCTCGACCGCCTCGCCGGCGCGGGCCAGGTCATAGGAGCGCTGGCCCTCCACCTTGATGGCCGAATAGGCCGGCGGGACCTGGCTGATCTCGCCCACGAAGGCCGGGAGCGCGGCCTCGACCTCGGCGAGCGTCGGGCGCACGTCGGACTCGGCGATCGTCTCGCCCTCGCGGTCGTAGGTGGCGGTGGTGCGGCCCCAGGCGATGGTGAAGCGGTAGGCCTTGTCGGCGTCGACCATGAAGGCGACGGTCTTGGTGGCCTCGCCCAGCGCGATCGGCAGGATGCCGGTGGCCAGCGGGTCCAGCGTGCCGGCGTGGCCGGCCTTCTGGGCGTTGAAGATGCGCCGCACCCGGCCCACCGCATGGGTCGAGGTCAGGTCATAGGGTTTGTCGAGGCAGATCCAGCCGGAAACCGCGTCGCCCTTGCGGCGGCGGCCCATCAGTCCAGGCGCCCAAACTTGCCCAGGATCGTCATGGCCCGGCTTGTCCGGGCCACCCATGAACACCGGATGGGGCCGGAAGATTTGCCGAGGCGTCGCGCCAAATCTTCCGACGCGGAGATCATGGGTCGCCCGGACAAGCCGGGCGATGACGACCAATAGGATGACGGGCCCACTAGTCCTCGTCCTTCCAGGAAGCCGAAGGCTCCGTCGGCTTGAGGTCCTGGGCCACCCGCGGGTCGGCGAAGAGCCGGCTCATCCGCGCGGCCTCGTCGAAGCTCTCGTCGTGCAGGAACTTGAGCGCCGGGGTGAACTTCATGTCGATGGCGTGGCCGAGCCGCCCGCGCAGGTATTTGTGGTGGCGGTTCAGCGCCTTGACGATCTCGAGCGAGCGCTCGCCGCCGCCCAGGGGCTCGACGAAGATGGTGGCGTTGCGCAGGTCCGGGCTCATCCGCACCTCGGTGAGCGTCACCGAGACGCCCGTCAGGACGGGGTCGTTGATCGCTTCCTCGCGCAGGATCTCGACGAGCGCGTGGCGCATCAGCTCGCCGGCGCGCAGCTGGCGCTGGCTGGGGCCCTTCGGCGGTTCCCGCCGGGTCGGGGTCGGACGTTTCATCGTGAGCTCGCTTGAAGCCTGGGGCACGGATCGGACGCGCCGAACGCAGGGAAGGCGCGGCTTCTAGTGCGGAGAGGCCGCGAAGTCCAGAAATCCCGCTCCCCGGCCCCGCTCCCCTCCCCCCGCGAAGCGGAGAGGGAGAGGATAAAGGAGAGGGCGGCGCGGGAGATGCGGCGGCCGCCGAGCATTCAGCCAGAACCCACAGGGGAGGCGCTCGGCCCACTATCGGGAGAGACTGACGGGGCCCAGCCGGCCCTCTCCCGACCTCTCCCTCTCGCGCTTCGCGTCGGGGGAGAGGAGCCATGTCCAATGCAGCCGGCAGACCCCCTCTCCCCGCTTGCGGGGTGAAGAGGCCTGCGCTAATCGCTATTGCGATTGAGTTGCAATTTCATCGGGGCGTCGAGCTTGGCGAAATCGAAGGGCCGCAAGGCCAGCTCCGCGTGGCCGCTGATCCGCACGCTGCACATCTACGCCAGCGTCTTCGTGGCCCCGAGCCTGTTCTTCTTCGCCATGACCGGCGCACTCCAGACCTTCCGCATCCCCGACCGGCCGGACGCCTCGGTGCTGCTGCAGAAGCTGGCCCGGGTGCACCGCGACGACGTCTTCGCGGTGAAGCCCGCGCGGCCGAAGAAGGCGCAGGGCGCCAGGTCCGCACAGGCCAGGCCGCCGGAAAAACCCAGGGCCAGCCCCTCGACCGAGCGGCTGAAGTGGTTCTTCGCCATCACCTCGATCCTGATCATGATCACCACCCTGCTCGGCGTGTGGATGGCGCTCGCCTACAGCAAGCGCAAGCTGGTGATCTGGCTCCTGCTGATCGCCGGCGCCGCGGCGCCCGTGCTGATCCTGGCGCTGTAGCGCCAAACGGAAGAAGCCCCGGGGCGAACCGGGGCTTCCGTCCTTCTGTCCTCAAGGACGATATCAGGCGAGGGCGGACCGCACGAGCCGGCGGTTGCGGCGCAGGAGCGCGCCTATGCCGCCGAAGCCCAGCAGCATCATCGCCCAGGTGGCCGGCTCCGGCACGGTCGGGATGAGATCGGTGCGCGCGTCCCGCGCCGCCACATTATAGGTCAGGCCGCTGGCGCCATCGAAGATGTCGGCGGAGAACCACCAGCCTCCGGCGTTCGAGACGAAGTGCTCGCCGCTCCCGAGGGTGTCGAGCAGGCCGTCGTTGTTCGAGTCCGGCCCTTGGCCGGGAGCGAAGAGGCCGGCGAAGGTGATGCCGGCGTCGTTGTGGACGTTGAACACCAGGTCGCCCAGCTGTCCCGCCGAGGCGCCGTTCTGCTCATCGCCGGCATGGTTCACGACGTGGCTTTGGCCATGGCCATGGGCATCGAGGATGGGATCACCGGCGTGATGGATAATATGTTGCGCGCCGTATTGGGTGAAGCCCCCAGGGAGGACATCGCCAATGTTGTATTTGATATTGGCGGGAGTGTGGGGCTTGTTGGGTTTGTAGACGATCTGCGTCGCGTAGTAGGGGCCGCCATAGACATCGGCGGGATACAGATCGGGTGCGGTGACGTCGCCGGCGTAGAGGCAGCAGCCGATCTTGTCGGTGAAGGTCCCGAACGGCGTCGCCTGGAACGCCCCATGCCCGCCGTCCACGAACGACCCCACGGGCGGCAGGATAGTCACGCCGTTGTCATGTTGCGTGCTGAACAGGAACGGGTCGTGGGGGCCGCCGGTGTTGATGAACTTCGAGGCCGGGTTGGCCAGGTGAACCGTGACCTTCACATCCTTGCCGCCCGCGAGCTCCTCGAGCGTCACGAGGCCAAAGGCCGGCAACGGGCCCTGCACGCCTGCGTTTCCGCCGCCGTCCTTGTACTCAAGCAGGGAGGTCCAGGTGAGGGCGTTCGCCGCAGCGGGCGCCAGGGCCAGTCCGAGGGCGGCGGTCGCGCCAAGCAGGTGGTTCTTCATGTCTACGAACCTACAATCATAATACTAGCACCCCCTTAATCAGGCATGGCAAAGCTTGAACAGCGGACTCTCCTCAAGGGGGAGAGTTGATCCAAATTGGCACAATGGGCAGGCGCGCCTTCCGCTCCGCAAACAAAAGAAGCCCCGGCTGCCGCCGAGGCTTCTGTTGTCTAGCGATAGAGCGTCGGTTTAGGCGAAGGCCATCCGGGCCTGCCGACGGTTGCGGCGCAGGAGCGCGCCCATGCCGCCGAAGCCCAGCACCATCATCGCCCAGGTCGCCGGCTCAGGAACGGTCGGCGGCCCAGCCAGGACGCCATCGAACGACACCTGCTTGATGGCGTCAAAATTGTAGTTTCGCGTGATGGTCGGCTGGTTGTTCTTCGTCGCCACGCCAACCAGATTCGAGAGCATGATGGCGGTAATGGTCGGGCTTAAGCCGTTTTCAATGATGAACCGGTGATCGCCGCCGCCCAACGCCATGTCCACATTGTCGAAGTCGTCAAACGACAGCGCCGAATAGTAGACTCGGGCGTCGAACGTGAAGTCGAGGTGGTAGCCGTTGGGAATGTCCGGCGCCAGCCCCGGCAGATCCAGCTTGAACTTGATGGCGGTGAAGCCATCGATGGGGCTTTCGGGATCGATCGTCAGATCGGCGAACCCAAGGCCACCCGCCCCGCCGACCCACGCAAAGCCGCCGCTGTTGCCGTTGTTATGAAGGCTGCTGGTGCTGGTGTAGTCCACCAGATAGCCGCCCGGATTGGTGTCCAGTTGCAGCGTCAGCCCGTCGGGGGTGTTGTCGATGTTGTGGACCTTGTAGGTGAGCGGGGTCCCGTTGGTTCCCAGAATAGTCGACGCCTGGGTCGCTCCAGCAGCACCCAATGAGAGCACGGCGCCTAACGCCAAATAGATCGGGGTCTTCTTCATGTCGGTAGCCCCACAAAATTCCAAAGGTTAACGGAAACCTAAGCCTCGATTACCGGGTCGGCAATCGCACTCGCTTCTCCAGAGAAATGTATTTTCAGGTTTTCGGGCTGAGATACCATCGGCGCCCCGATACAAGACAAATAACCCACGGTTGATTTGGGTAATAGATTCTCTCGGGGGTTGTCAAAACCGCCGGTACGAGAATATGCCTTAAGTTAAGCGCGGGCTCGTAGGCTCCCGGTCGCTCACCACTCCCGTTCTTTGTTTAAAGAACTCGATGACCCGGGTCTCCGCGGCCTTGCTCGGGCCATCTGCCTTCAGGTGCAGCGTGAGCACGGAATGGGGCGGGATGTCGGCGGGCGCGGCGTCCTCGTCCTCCAGTTCGATGGCCTCGAAGCGGTCGCCGAAGGTGCGCTTGTAGGCCTCGAAGCGGGCGTCGGGGACCAGGGCGTCGCTCTTGAAGCGCAGGCCGATCATGCTGAGGTTTTCGGCCGCGAAGCGGGCCTTGGCGCAGGCGACCTCTTCGGCCGTGGCGTCGAAGCCGGCGGCGCGTTTCTTCGATCCGGCCACCATGGGCATGGAGGGCTGGGAGAGCACCGGGGCCACCACCGCAGGCTCGGTCATCATGGCCAGGGCATAGCCGCCGGTGAAGCACATGCCGACCGCGCCGACGCCTTTGCCGCCGCATTCGGCATGGGCCTTGCGGGCGAGCGCCCGGAGCCACTCGACGATGGGGCTCGACGCGCCGGCCCGCCAGACGTTGAACTCGCGGTGGATGCAGAGCGCGCTCAGCGCCGTCGTGAGCGCGTAGCCCTTGCTCACCGGCCGGCCCGGCGTGCCGAACAGGCTGGGCAGGAAGACGGTCATCCCCTGGGCGGCCACCCGGTCGGCGAAGGCCACCACCAGCGGGTGCAGGCCGGGGATCTCATGGATGATGATCACCGCCGGTCCGGTCCCGTGACGATAGACCGTGCGGGTGTACTTCCCGTCCTCGAACTCGAACTTCGTATAGTCGGCCAGCGCCGCTTCGTGACCCATGCTCATCCCCCGAACTGCGAGAGGGGATTTAGCCTCAGAGCTTCAGGCGAAGGGTAGAGAAATCGCCGTCGAAGCTGGTGAGCTTCCACACGCCCTGCTCCCTGGTGAAGGTGAGCACGCAGGGGCCGTCCTTCTTCCTGGTGGCGCAGACGCGGCCGTCGGGCAGGGACTTCAGCGTGGTGGCGATGGCGATCGGGCCGGGGATCTTGGTGGTGGAGGAATAGCCGTACTGCTCGGCCACCAGCTTGAAGGTCTTGGGCTGGATCAGCGCCTGGTCGGCGAAATCGATCACCGAGGGGCCCAGCAGGGCGGCCAGTTCGCGGACCTTCGTGTTCTGGCCGATCCGCTGGTCGAGGTGGGCCGAGAGCTGCTTCTTCAGCGCGTCGTGGTCGACGTGGGCGTCGAAGGCCTGGCTGTCGTTGTCGCGGATGGAGAGCAGCAGCGCATGGACGTCGTTGGCGGCGCCCAGCTTCTGGGCCGAGGCGCAGGCGCTGAGCGTCAGGACGGCGGCGGTGGCGATCAGGATCTTGCGCATGGTCTATCTCCACCCGAGCCTGGCCTCAGGTCTAGTCCCGCATTCAGGCGAAAACCCGTCTCGCGCCAGTTCGATCCCCGGAACTTGCGCCCACCATCCTTGCCCGTTTGCGGGAAAGGAACGAAAAGGCCCCGATCGCTCCGGGGCCTTCTGACGTTCGTATCGCCACGGCGCTCCTAGAGCGAGCGGCGGACTTCTTCGACGGTGAAGCACTCGATGGTGTCGCCGGCCTTGATGTCCTGGAAGCCGGCGAAGGCCATGCCGCATTCGACGCCGGACTGGACCTCGTTGACCTCGTCCTTGAAGCGCTTGAGCGTCTGCAGGGTGCCCAATTCGAGCACCACCACGTCGGCGCGGATGATCCGGACGCGGGCGCCCTTGCGGACCACGCCCTCGGTGACCCGGCAGCCGGCGACGCGGCCGACCTTGGAGATGTCGAAGGCCTGCAGCACCTCGGCGTTGCCGAGGAAGGTTTCCCGCTGGATCGGCGCCAGCATGCCCGAGAGCACGCCTTTGATGTCGTCGATCAGGTCGTAGATGATCGCGTAATAGCGGATCTCCACGCCCTCGCGTTCGGCCAGGTCGCGGGCCTGTTTCGAGGCGCGCACGTTGAAGCCGATGATCGCGGAGCCCGCGCCCTTGGCCAGCATGACGTCGCTTTCGCTGATCGCGCCGGCGCCGGAGAGGATGATCCGCGCGCGGACCTCGTCGGTGGCGATCTTGTCCAGCGCGCCGACGATGGCTTCCGTCGAGCCCTGCACGTCGGCCTTGATGACCAGCGGCAGCTCCGAGACCTTCTTGTCGGTGATCTTGGCCATCATCTCGGCCAGCGAATTGCCCTGCGCAGGCGCGCCGGCCTTCTCGCGCTTGACGCGGACGCGGTAGGCGGTGAGTTCGCGGGCGCGGGCCTCGTTCTCGACCACCGCGAAGGGGTCGCCGGGCGCGGGCGTGCCGTCGAGGCCGAGGATCTCCACCGGCACCGAAGGGCCGGCTTCGGCGACCTGTTCCTCGCGCTCGTTGAGCAGGGCGCGGACCTTGCCCCAATGGTCGCCGGCCACGACGATGTCGCCGCGCTTGAGCGTGCCGCGCTTGACCAGGACGGTCGAGACGGCGCCGCGGCCGCGATCCAGCTTGGCCTCGATGACCACGCCGTCGGAGACGCGGTCGGGATTGGCCTTCAGGTCGAGCACTTCGGCCTGCAGCAGGATGGCTTCCATCAGGTTGTCGAGGCCGGTCTTGGCCTTGGCCGAGACCTCGATGGCCTGGGTGTCGCCGCCGAGGCTTTCCACGACGATCTCGTGCTGCAGGAGCTCGTTGATCACCTTGGTCGGGTCGGAGCCTTCCTTGTCCATCTTGTTGATGGCCACGATCAGCGGCGCGCCGGCCGACTTGGCGTGGTTGATCGCCTCGATGGTCTGCGGCATCACGCCGTCGTCCGCCGCCACGACCAGCACCACGATGTCCGTCACATTGGCCCCGCGCATGCGCATGGCCGAGAAGGCGGCGTGGCCGGGGGTGTCGAGGAAGGTGACGCGCTGGCCGTCGGCCAGGTTCACCTGATAGGCCCCGATGTGCTGGGTGATGCCGCCGTGCTCGCCGCCGACCACGTCGGTGGTGCGCAGCGCGTCGAGCAGGGACGTCTTGCCGTGGTCGACGTGGCCCATGACGGTCACGACGGGCGGACGCGGCAGCAGGTGGTCGTCGATGTCCTCGGCGCCGATGAAGCCCTCTTCGACGTCGGCCTCAGACACGCGGCGGACCGTATGGCCGAACTCGGTGGCCACCAGCTCGGCGGTGTCGTTGTCGATGACGTCGCCGCTCTTCAGCATGACGCCCTGGCGCATCAGGAACTTGATGATCTCGGCGCCGCGGATCGCCATCCGGTTGGCGAGCTCCGCCACGGTGATGACGTCGGGGATGACCACTTCGCGCGCGGCGCGGGCCTGCTCCTGGGTGCCGCCCTTGCGCTTCTCGCGTTCGCGTTCGCGCGCCCGGCGGACCGAGGCGAGGCTGCGCATCCGATCGACGGCGCCCTCGTCGTCACCGGCCACCGCCTGGATGGTCAGGCGGCCTTCGCGGCGCTGCGGAGCGCCCTTGGCCCGCGAGATGGCCTTGGAGGGCGCGGTCTCGCGGCGGCGATCGTCGTCGCGGTCGGGCAATGCGCCGCCGCCGGGCCGCGGGGCCTGGCGCGCAGCGCGCTGGATTTCGGGCGTGGCGGGGGGCGCGGCCGGGCCGATGCGCGGCGCGCCGGGACGCGCGCCGGGACCGCCCGGACGGGCCGGGGCCGGACGCGGGGCAAGCGCCGAATAGCGCACGGTGTCGCCGCCGGGGCGGGGCCCGCGGTCGTCGCGCATCGGCGGCCGGCTGTCGGCCTGGGGCCGGGCCGGGCCGCGGTCGTCGCGACGGCCGTCGTCGGGACGCGGGGCGCGCTGGCCGAAGTTGGTGTTCTCGAAGCGCGCCGAGGGCGGCGCGGGACGATAGGTGGTGGTCGAGGCGCGGTCGTCGCGGCGCTCGGGCGACGGCTGGTAGCTGCGGGTCTGGCCCGGGCCGCCGGCGGCCTGTTGCGCAGGCGCGTGGCTGACCGGAGCGGCCGGACGTGGCGCGGCCGGAGCCGGGGCTGCGGGGGCCGGAGCGGCGGCGACAGGCGCGGAAGCTGGCGCCGTCGGAACAGCTGCGACGGGGGGGGCGACCGGCGCCGGAGGCGCCTCGGCAACCGGCGCGGCTGCGGCGGGGGCGGCCGGCGCGACAGGCGCGGCCGGAGCAGGAGCCGGTCGCGCGGCGGCGGCCGCAGCGGCTTCGGCGCGGGCGCGCTCTTCACGGGCGCGGGCCTCGGCGGCCTGGCGCTCCTGGGCGGCCTCGATGGCCCGCTGGCGCGTGGCGCGCTCTTCGGCGGAGAGGCCGTCCTGCGGCGCGCCGGGCGCACGAGGCGCGGGGGCCGGCGCCGGGCGCGGTTCGAAGATCCGCTTCTCGGCCGAGGAGGGCGCAGCGAGATTTCCCGCCGGCGCATTGTGGGTGCGGGCGCGTTTGGTCTCGACGACCACCGTCTTGGAACGGCCGTGGCTGAAGCTCTGCTTCACCGTGCCGGCGCTGACCGATCCGGCCCCGCGGGGCTTCAGGGTCAGGGGCTGGCGTCCGCCGGGAGGGGCGGAGTTACGGCCGTTGTTGTTCTCGTCGCTCATGCGCTCGCTTTACTCATCGGCCGGCGGTCCGGCCAAACAGGGTCGAAATTCAAACGGAAGCGGCGGGACTTGCGTCCCGTTCGCCTCAAGGCTCCTCGCGCCAACTCTCAGGAAGGAGCGGACAGAACCCAGCCAAACGATGCGCGTCCTGCGCCCAACGCTCGGCGGCTCGCCCCGCAAGGAAGGCGGTGTGTATCACATTCTCCAGCCCTAAGGCCAAACCCAATTCCTCGGCCGTGAAGACGCCGAAAACCGGCGGCGGGCGAGGTTGCTTGCGGGTCCGGTCCCAGAGCTTTCGGCGGCCATCGGCGGCGCCGTCGGAGGCTTCGATCAGCCAGGCGCACTTTCCAGACGTGATCGCCGCGGAGACCTTTTCGAATCCCGAAGTAAGATCGCCGGCCTTTTTCGCAAGGCCCAGCGCCGCCAGAAGCCGGCGTTTCAGCAGGATTTCCACCTGCGCGCCCAGATCGGCGGGCGCGGAGAGCCTGGCCTTGGCGGCGCGGGAGAAGAGGCCCTTCTTCGCCGCCGTGTCGACCGAGGCGCGGTCGGCGGCCACCCACAGGCCGCGGCCCGGCAGCTTGCGCGCCAGGTCCGGAACCACCACGCCGTCGGGACCCGCGACGAAGCGGATCAGGCGCGCCTCGTCCATCACCTCGCCGGTGACGATGTCGCGGCGCTCGCGATTAGCTTCGGCGAGCGACGTGGCCTTGGGGCTAGCGGGGGTTTGCTCCACGAGTCACGACCTCATCCCGCTCATCCCCGCGAACGCGGGGACCCAGGCTTTTTTCGTCGCTGCGAGCGGACTTGCAGCGCGGATGAGGGTGGACGTCGGAAACACGAAAACTCCTGGGTCCCCGCATTCGCGGGGATGAGCGGATAAGGGTAGGCTTCAGGCGTCGCTGGCTTCGCCTTCGGCTTGCGCCTGGGCGAAGACTTCGGCGTCGGGGTCGGGTTCGCCCTCGGCTTCCGGCTCGTATTCCGGTTCCGGCGGGGCCTCGACCCAGCCCATCACCACGCGGGCGCGCATGATCAGGAGCTCGGCGTCGGCGGGCTCCAGGTTGAAGGCCTCCAGGATGCCGGTCTCGCGGACCCGCTGGCCGTCCTTGGTCTCGAACCAGCCGCGCAGGTCGTCGGGGACCAGGTCGGCCAGGTCTTCCACGGTCTTCACGCCGCCTTCGCCGAGCGCGACAGCCATCGGCAGGGTGACGCCTTCGATTTCCAGGAGGCCGTCCTCGACGCCCAGCTCCTTGCGCTTGGCGTCGTATTCGGCGGAGATCTTGTCGAGGAAGTCGGTGGCGCGGGCCTGGATCTCGGCGCCGGTGTCCTCGTCGAAGCCTTCGATGGAGGCGATTTCCGAGACGTCGACGTACGCAACATCTTCCACGGTGGCGAAGCCTTCGGTGACCAGCAGCTGGGCGATGACCTCGTCCACGTCCAGGGCTTCCTGGAAGAGGGCGGTGCGCTCGGCGAACTCGCGCTGGCGGCGCTCGCTCTCCTGGCTCTCGGTCATGATGTCGATCTGCCAACCGGTAAGTTGGCTTGCAAGACGGACGTTCTGGCCGCGGCGGCCGATGGCCAGCGACAGCTGCTCGTCAGGCACCACCACTTCGACCCGCTCGTCCTCCTCGTCCATGACGACCTTGGAGACTTCGGCGGGGGCGAGCGCGTTGACGATGAAGGTCGCCTCGTCCGGGCTCCACTGGATGATGTCGATCTTCTCGCCCTGCAGCTCGGCGACGACGGCCTGCACGCGCGAACCGCGCATGCCGACGCAGGCGCCGACCGGGTCGATGGAGCTGTCGTTGGAGACCACCGCCATCTTGGCGCGGCTGCCCGGGTCGCGGGCGACGGCGCGGATCTCGATGACCCCGTCGTAGACCTCCGGCACTTCCTGGGCGAACAGCTTGGCCATGAAGCCGCCGTGGGCGCGGGAGAGCAGGATCTGCGGGCCCTTGGTCTCGCGGCGGACGTCGTAGATGTAGCAGCGGATGCGGTCGCCGATGTTGAAGTTCTCGCGCGGGATCGACTGGTCGCGGCGCGCGATGCCTTCGCCGCGGCCCAGGTCGACGACGATGTTGCCGTACTCGACCCGCTTGACCACGCCGTTGACGATCTCGCCGACCCGGTCCTTGAACTCCTCGTACTGGCGCTCGCGCTCGGCTTCGCGGACCTTCCCGGTCACCACCTGGCGGGCCATCTGGGTCTGCACCCGGCCGAACTCGAAGGGCGGCAGGATCTCCTCGTAGACCTTGCCCACCACCGCGTCCTTGTCGGTGCGCCTGGCGTCGGAGAGGCGGATGATGCCCACGGGCTCTTCGGCCGGGACCTCCTCGCCTTCCTCGTTGACGGTGGGCTCGTAGACCACGTCGTCGGCGACCACGGTGACGTAGCGCTTCACCAGCGTCTCGCCGGTCTTCTGGTCGATCTTGACCCGGATGTCGTGCTCGGCGCCGTAGCGCGAGCGCGCGCCCTTCTGGATCGCCTCCTCGATCGCCTCGATGACGATCTCGCGGTCGATGGACTTCTCGCGGGCGACCGCATCGGCGATCTGGAGAAGCTCAAGCCGGTTGGCTGAAATGCCGGTCAGGCTCATGGGGTGTCCCTCTTACTCAGGCGTCTGTTGTTGTTCGGATTGCAGGCGGGCCGCGCGGACGTCGGCGCCCCGTTTCATCAGTTGGTCGGTCAGGATCAGCTTGGCCTCGACGATCCAGGCGAACGGGATCATCGCGGTCTCTTCCTCGCCCTCGAGGTCGATGGCCACCGTGTCGTCCTCGACGCCGGCCAGTATCCCCTTGAAGCGCTTGCGGCCCTCGGCCATGCGGTCGAGCTCGAGGCGCGCCTCGTGGCCCTCGAACGCCGCGAAGTCCTTCAGCCGGGTCAGCGGGCGGTCGACGCCGGGGGAGGAGACCTCCAGCGTATATTCCCCGGCGATCGGGTCGGCGGCGTCCATGATCTCGGAGATGGCGCGCGACAGGCGGGCGCAGTCCTCGACGTTCATGTCGCCGTCGGAGGGGCGCTCGGCCATGATCTGCAGCCGGCGCGCGTGCTCGCCGCCCATCAGGCGCAGGCGCACGATCTCATAGCCGGTCGCCTCGGCCACGGGGTCGAGGATCTCCAGCAAGTTCAGGTCTTCGGCGGTCTTCCCACGCATGGGCTTCAGCCTGGCCTCCCGGCAAAGAAAAGAGCGGCCGGGCCGGAGCCCGCCGCTCGTAGGCGCCTTACAGCGCTAACGGACGATGTTGAGGGGAATATAGGCTATCGTGCGCGCTCTGTCACGGGGGACCGTCGTGGAGCAACAACTCATCGGTATGGCCGTGGTCGTGGCCGTCACGATTGCGCTTTGTGTTGTCATGGGCGGGAAAGACAGTTCGGCGAAGCGCGACCGCACGCGCATCAGCGAGCGCTATCGTCTCAAGGGCGTGACGGTGCTGGGCTTTAGGTTCGTTGGCCGTGATCCCTATTCTCGCCGCGGAGGGATGGGTCCCGTCATTCGGAGATATGAGGTCGAAGTGGAAGAGGCAGACCATGGCCGAGAGATGCGGATGATTGGCATTGAGGAAACTCTTCGCGGTGAACCGAAATTCTGGCGCTACGACCAGTCAGGCGCCAAGCATCCAATGCTCTAGATGTGAGCGCTGGCTAGCCTCCAGCCCCGCGAGTGCTCTAAGCAGCTGCACCCTCTTTTCTGCTCGTCATCCCCCGGCTTGTCCGGGGGAACCATGAACACGGGAGAAGGTGATTGCCAAAGACGGCGCCGCCGCTTTCCATCCTGCATCACGGAGATCATGGGTCGCCCGGATAAACCGGGCGATGACGATCGGAGGGTGTGTGCGGTGAATGCGGTTTACATCATGGCCAGCCGCAAGCACGGGACGCTCTACGTGGGCGTGACGAGCGACCTCCCGAACCGGGCCGCGCAGCACCGTGAAGGCGCCATCGACGGATTCACCAGCCAGTACGGCGTGAAGCGGCTGGTCTGGTACGAGCGGCACGACGGTATCGAGGCGGCGATCCATCGCGAGAAGCGGTTGAAGAAGTACAAGCGCGACTGGAAGATCAACCTGATCGAACACGACAATCCGAACTGGGACGATCTATTTCCGCAGTTCTTCGTCGAGCAGGGGCCGTTATCGCATCTCCAGCCGCCTGAGCCGTCGATGTGATCCACCTCTCCAGCTCGTCATCCCCCGGCTTGTCCGGGGGACCTATGAACACGGGAGAAGGCGATTGGCAGAAGCGTCGCCGCCCCGGCCATCCTGCGCCACGGAGATCATGGGTCGCCCGGACAAGCCGGGCGATGACGATCAGGGGGTGGGAGCGGCCCTGAGCCGCAGGGTCCAGGCCATCAGGGCTTCGAGATACGCCCGCAGGTATTTCCCCGTCGCCTGGTCGGTCCCGCCCCCTGCGCATCCAAATCCTTGACAGGCGTCGCCAGCTGAGTTCTTCTTTTGTTCATGTCCAATCCTGACGACATCGCCACCCGCCGCGCGCGCCAGCTGAGACAGCTTGCGGAGCTCGGCATGGCGCAGGCGCGCGCGCTCGAAAAGCGGATGCTGACGGCCAGGACGTCCGAGATGGGGGCCTTGGCCGCCGAGTTCGAGCGTGTCGCGCGCGAGGTGCGTGAGACCATCATCCTGGAGGCCGCGCTGGAGCGAGGGCGCCGGCGGGCGCTGCGCCTGACGCGCGAACGGGTCCGGCCGCCGCGTCGGCTCATCCCCGATCCCGACAATGGCACGGTCCACTGATCGTCGAGCGCGGCCTTTACTCCGCCCCGGTCTTCGCCCACAGAGCCGCCGTCCCTCTCCCTTGTGTGTTTGAAGGCTCCCATGGACCTCTCCAAGATCCCCGTCGGCGTGAACCCGCCCTACGACGTCAACGCCATCATCGAGATCCCACAGGGCGGCGAGCCGGTGAAGTACGAGATCGACAAGGAGTCGGGCGCGCTCTTCGTCGACCGCTTCCTGCACACGGCGATGTTCTATCCGGGCAACTACGGCTTCATCCCGCACACGCTCGCCGACGACGGCGACCCGATGGACATCATGGTGGTGGGCCAGACCCCGGTCGTGCCGGGCGCGATCATCCGGGCCAGGCCCATCGGCTGCCTGATGATGACCGACGAGGCCGGCGGCGACGAGAAGGTGCTGGCGGTGCCGGTGGACGCGCTGCACCCGTTCTACACCGGCGTGGATTCCTGGCGCTCGCTGCCTAAGATCCTGACCGAGCAGATCGCCCACTTCTTCCAGCACTACAAGGACCTGGAGAAGGGCAAGTCGGTGACCATCGCCGGCTGGGCCGATCCCGAACAGACCGCCGACCTGATCCGCGCGTCCATCGAGCGTTACAAGACGGCGGGCTGAACCTGGCCGCGGGAGCGGCTGGAAGATTTAGCCGTGGCCCTTCTTTTCTTCCGCTTCGCGGATTAGCGGCGGACGAAGTCCAGGAAGACGGGGGCGCAGTCGCCGAGGCGCTTTTCCTCGTAGCGGGTGGTGATGTGGTCGGCGGGGGGCGTGCGCCAGTCGGACGCCTCTTCCGCCGTCCAGACGAACGCCGGATTGGCGCGGATCATCTCCAGGCTCCAGTCCACATAGTGCGCCACGTCGCTGGCGAAACGCAGGCGGCCGCCGGGGACCAGCAGGCGGGCGAGCTCACCCACCATGTCCGGCTGCACGATGCGCCGCTTGTGGTGGCGGGTCTTCGGCCAGGGGTCGGGGAAGAGGATGTAGGCCCGCGACAGGCTGGCGTCCGGCATCCGCGCCGTGAGCTCGCGCACGTCGCCGTCATGCACGCGGACATTGGTCAGGTGGGCCTCGTCGACGTGGCGCACGGCGCTGGCGACGCCGTTCTGGAACGGCTCGGCGCCGACGATCAGCACGTCGGGATGCTTTGCGGCCTGGGCGGCCATGTGCTCGCCGCCGCCGAAGCCGACCTCCAGCCAGGCCTCGGCCGCGCCGGGCATCAGGGCGCGCGGGTCGAAGGCGCCCGGCGGCGGGCGCAGGGTCGGCAGCAGGGTCTCCATCAGCGCGGCTTGCCGCGGCTTGATCGGCCGCGACTTGATGCGGCCGTAGGAGCGCAGCAGCGGATGGTCTTCGGACATCTCTAAAACTGTCATCCCGGTTTTCGCGGTGCGCGAAAGACCGGGACCCATAGACGCCGGGCGGCGAAATGGAAACGCGGCGGCGAGGTCCGGCGAAAATCCCGCCGCACGGAGTTCATGGGTCCCGGTCTTCGCTTTGCGAAACCGGGATGACAGCCATGAGGTGAAGCTACGCCAGGGCCTTGATCGCGTCGGCCAGGTCGGTCTTTTCCCAGGAGAAGCCGCCCTCGTTGTCGGGCTGGCGGCCGAAGTGGCCGTAGGCCGCGGTGCGGGCGTAGATCGGCTTGTTGAGGCCCAGGTGCTCGCGGATGGCCCGCGGCGTGGCGCCGCCGATCATCTCCGGCAGGGCCAGTTCCAGCTTCGCCGGGTCGACCTCGCCGGTCCCGTGCAGGTCGACGTAGAAGCTGAGCGGCTCGGCCACGCCGATCGCATAGCTGATCTGGATGGTGCATTTGCGCGCCAGGCCCGCGGCCACGACGTTCTTGGCCAGGTAGCGGCAGGCGTAGGCGGCCGAGCGGTCCACCTTGGTCGGGTCCTTGCCGGAGAAGGCGCCGCCGCCGTGCGGGGCCGCGCCGCCGTAGGTGTCGACGATGATCTTGCGGCCGGTGAGGCCCGCGTCGCCGTCCGGCCCGCCGATCTCGAAGCGGCCGGTGGGGTTCACGTGCCACTTGGTCTTCTTGGTCAGAAGGCCGGTGGGGAACAGCGCCTCGATATAAGGGCGGATCACGCCTTCGATGCGCTTGGGCGTCGCCATCTGCAGGCCCAGGCGCTTCTTGTGCTGGGTGGAGACGACGATCTGCAGGACCTCGACCGGACGGCCGTCCTCATAGCGCAGGGTGACCTGGCTCTTGGCGTCGGGCTCGAGCACCAAGACCTCGCCCGAATGGCGCAGCTCGGCCATGCGGCGCAGGATGTCGTGGCTGTACTGCAGGGTGGCCGGCATCAGGGCCGGGGTCTCGTCGCAGGCGTAGCCGAACATGATGCCCTGGTCGCCGGCGCCTTCGTCCTTCTTGCCGCTGGCGTCGACGCCCTGGGCGATGTGGGCGGACTGCGGGTGCAGGTGGCAGGCGAACTTCGCCTTGTTCCAGTGGAAGCCCTTCTGCTCGTAGCCGATGTCCTTGATCGCCTGGCGGACCTTGGGTTCAAGGCCCTTCACGATCTCGCGGGTGATGGCCTTGTTTTCGGCGCTGGAGCCGCCCGGCTTGCCGGCGCGGACTTCACCGGCCAGCACGATGCGGTTTGTGGTGACCAGGGTCTCACAGGCCACCCGCGCCTCCGGCGAGACGCTCAGGAAGGCGTCGACCACGGTGTCGGAGATGCGGTCCGCGACCTTGTCCGGATGGCCCTCGGAAACGCTTTCCGAGGTGAAGATATAGTTGGAACGGCTCAAGGCGGGGGCTCCGAGAAAATCGACAAAGGACGCCGGCATCGGACGGCGGCGCCCCTACAAGGTCCGGAAGCCTATAAAGAAGTCTTTATATGATGCCAAGCGCGGGGGCGTTCAGCCCTCGGAATCTTCCGACATCACCCGCACCAGGTCGAGGATCTTGCGGCGCAGGCGCCCCTGGGGGATTTTCGGGAAGGACGAGGCGAGCTCCAGGCCCTCGGGGGTCATCAGGAAATCCTGCACGGTCTCGCGCGGCAGGTTGGAGCCCATGGGCTCCGGGGTGTTGGAAAGCCCCTCGTAGAAGTAGGAGATCGTGGTGTTGAGCGCCCGGGACATCTCCCAGAGCTTTGAGGCGCTGACGCGGTTGGCGGCGCGCTCGTACTTCTGAACCTGCTGGAAGGTCAGGCCGATGGACTCGGCCAGCCGCTCCTGGCTGATCCCCAGCTCCTTGCGGCGCATGCGGATCCGCAGGCCCACATGCCGGTCCACCGGGTTGGGCGAGCGATCCAGATCAACAAGCTTGTCCATTACCGAACACCCTTAACGAAGCTCGAGCCTGGAAGGAATGCGTCATGCAATCGCGGTCAACGAACGCGAACACGCCGGGTGGCCAAAGCCGAAACCAGCAACAAAACGCCAAAGCTCGAATCACCGGTATGCGAAAACAGAGTCAACGGCAACGCTTGAGGTAACGCGGTATCTACGACGCCGAAACCGCCAAGGCCAATTCGCGCGCCCGGTATGGTCCGCCCGTAAGCATCGATGACCGCAGAGACCCCGGTGGGCGTGGCGCGCACCATCGGCAGGCCCTCTTCGATGGCGCGGTAGCTGGCGATGTTGAGGTGCTGCAGCGGCCCGCTGGTCATCCCGAACCAGCTGTCGTTGGAGACGTTGAGGATCCAGGCGGGACGACGGCCGGCGCGGCGGCTGGCCTCGCGGGTGAAGCCCGGAAACAGCGCCTCGTAGCAGATCAGCGGCTGCAGGGCCGGGACGCCCGGCGGAGCGATCGGCGCCGGCGGCGGCCCGGCTGTGAAGTCATCCGGCATATGCACGAGGCTCCGGAACCCGATCTTCGTCGCGAAGTCCGCCAACGGCATGAATTCGCCGAACGGCACCAAGCGGCGCTTATCGTAAATGCCGGTGACGCTTAGACGTTCAGCGTTCCGCGAAAATGCGATCAAGCTATTGAAATAATGCATTATTCCATCTGGCCCGACCTGCGCCCGATTGGCCCCCATCAGCAGGGTCTGGCCGGGCCGCAGGGCGTCGCGCAGGCGCGGCGCGTAGGGGGAGTCCGGCGCAACCAGCTCGTCGATGACCGCCGGCAACGCGCCTTCCGGCCAAACCACCACGGTGGGCTGGACGGCGCCCGGACGGCGGGTGAGGTCGACATAGGTGTCGAAGATCGACTGCAGGTTTTCCGGCCGCCACTTGTTCTTCTGGTCGATGTTGGCCTGGACGACGCGGATCGTGGGCGCGCCGGGCGGCGGCGGGGCGGCGTGGTCGAGGCGCCAGGCCCCGAAGCCCCAGAGCGCGCCCAGCGCGATGGCGGCCACGGCCAGGCCGCTCGCCCTCGCCCGCACGCTGACCGCGTCGAACAGGATGGCGGGGGCGGCGGCCAGCGCGACGGTGATCCAGGTGAGGCCATAGGCGCCCACCAGGGACGCGGCCTGCGAGACCGGGGTCCCGGCCCGCCAGCTCTCGCCGGGCAGGTTCCAGGGAAAGCCGGTGAAGACATGGCCGCGCAGCCATTCGAGGCCGGCGAGGCAGCCGGCGAACACCAGCACCCGGGCGAAGCTGCGCGGATTCAGCGCACGATAGAGCAGGCCCGCCACGCCCCAGAACAGCGCCAGGCCGCCCGCCATCATCACCAGGGCGAAGGGGGCCATCCAGCCCTGCGCCTTGGCGTCGACCATGAAGGGCTCGGTGATCCACCAGACGCTGACCGCGAAATAGCCGACGCCGGCCAGCCAGCCGCGGAAAAAGACCGAGCGCCACGGCCGCGGGCCCGGCGCGTCGAGCAACATCAGGAGCAGGGCGTAGCCCAGCAGCCCCGGCAGGAACCCGAACGGCGGATGGGCCAGCCCTGCCGCGAGGCCGGCCAGCAACGCCAGGCCCCGCGCCGTCCATCCGGAAGGGCGCGTCATCCCCGGCCTCAGGCTTCCGGCGCGGCCAGGCGATCGACGCGGCAGATGCGCAGGCGCTTGACCCGCCGGGGATCGGCCGAGAGCACCTCGATGACGAAGCCGCCGGGGTGCTGGATGATCTCGCGGCGTCGCGGCACCCGGCCGGTCAGCGCATTGACCAGACCCGCGACGGTGTCGATCTCCTCGTCGAGGTCGGGCGGGGCGAGGTCGACGCCGTCGCCGATAGCGGCCTCCAGCTCCTCCAGCGGCGTGCGGCCGTCGACGATCCAGCCCTCGCCGTCGGGAACGATGGCGTGGCCGTTCTGGTCCTCGGCGTCGTCGTGCTCGTCGTCGATGTCGCCGACCAGCATCTCCAAGAGATCCTCCAGGGTCACCAGCCCGTCGGTGCCGCCGAACTCGTCGATGACCAGGGCCAGGTGCGTGCGCTTGGCGCGCATCTGGCCCAGCAGTTCGGAGGCGCGCATCGAGGCCGGCACATAGAGCACCGGCCGCACCAGGTTGTGCCGCCCGGACAGCACCTGGTCGTCGGGCTTCGGTTTGCGGGTCTTGCGGGCCAGAAGCTTGAAGACGTCCTTGACGTGGACCACGCCGACGGGATCGTCGAGGGTCTCGCGATAGACCGGCATGCGGCTGTGCTCGGCCTCCACGAAGCGGGCGACCAGTTCGTTGAAGCCCACGCTGCGGTCCACCGCCACGATGTCGGCGCGGGGCTTCATCACGTCGCCGATCCGCAGATCCTGGAAGGCGCGGGCATGGCTGACCAGCTCGCCGGTGGCGGCGGTCGGCGGCTCGGGCGCCTGCGGGTCGGGCGTGGGCGGGCCGCGCCGGAAGAGGCTGAGCAGGGCCTGGAACCCGCCAATCCTGGCGATCGGCTCGACGGTGCTCGGAGGGTCGGGGTCGCTCATCGTCTCCTTCACCGGCCCGCATAGGGGTCGGGGATTCCCAGGCCAGCGAGGATGACGCGCTCGAAGC
>Ga0307517_10003958_pt1 | contig 22940 bp, 26 predicted proteins | sample 23_EM_MG_FD_194515 | JGI IMG/M metagenome (GOLD analysis project Ga0307517, IMG submission 194515) | Populus trichocarpa ectomycorrhiza microbial communities from riparian zone in the Pacific Northwest, United States - 23_EM | ecosystem: Host-associated > Plants > Roots > Unclassified | place...
TCCGCCGAATAATCCTCTGCAAATCCAACAGGCTCTCCCAATGTTTATTCCTGGTACGCCGGTGGGGGTCCAACATGGTCCGGCGGTGCCCCAAGCCCAGAACAATCCCGGCCCCGCGAATCTCCAACCGCAGAACAATCCTCAACTGGCAGCGAATAATCCTGCGCAAATCCAACAGGCTCTCCCAATGTTTATCCCTGGTACGCCGGTGCGGGTCCAAGATGCTCCCCCGGCGGATATTCAAGCCCATGACGTGGCACGGCGAGTACCTCTCGCAGCGTCCGATCCGTCCCCAATTAGTGAGTTTTCGCAATAATCCGGATGTGTTTGTTATCACTTACTGACTTAGAACTTATAGATTGGAGCGCTATGCTTGGACGTCCACGTGCTGTCCGTATTGTTTGGGTCTGTAATCCTGCGAGTGGTGGCGCACAACGACCCAATTATCGCCTTCTCCATTGGCGTCCCCAAAATATCCATGGGGTAGGTTTTGCTGAGTTAAATTCCTATGATATACATGGACTGTCAGCAATTATTGCGAGAACTGTGCCACACAACGCAATTCGCTACATACTTGGCGCAACTGGTGAAGGCCGTCATCAGCTGCGTCTGCATCCTGCCTTCCAGTTGTCTTATATAGATTACATGTTCATCGAGAATGATGAAGGCGTAAGAGCCTGGCTGCTGTCGAATCCGGTTCTCGAGGATCCGTTGGATCTGTTGGTCTATTGTCACCGGCCGGCGACTCGGGAGAGGCCGGCTACTCCGCCCTTGAGAGGGCACGACTATCTTCACGAAAATGCCGTCGCCAATTGGGCTCAGCATGCGGCGGGACGTCATGGCCTTCAGGCCCCACGAGGGGATGCGGGAGCTGACCCCGGCCCAGCCAATGCCTTGGGTAAAAAGGCAAACGACTCGCCGCTTTTTCATCCAGGATCAAGCAGTTCATCATCGGTTGTCTCTGACGCCGGCGAGGGACGCGAAGCAAGCATCGGAACATCACCATCCCCGGTTGGAGATCCCGGCGAATCCCCCGCTTTTCGTATACCACTCGGAATCCAATCGCTATCCCAAATGAATACTCACCAGGGGTCGGAACAGAGAGGCGGCGGGGCTCATACTCAGGATGACAAGGTACGGAAGCGTGGGGCTCATTCCGATTCGGAAGATTTGGACTTTGAGCGTTTGTGCAAGAAATCGCGTCAGGCTGCCAGTGTCCGCGAGTGGCTGAACGCAAAGGAGGACCTGAAGCGTCGGGCACAATTCGATGACGAAAAAGGTGACGAGGACCCCGGTTCAAGGGAGGCTAAGAGACTACTCCTGACAATGTCCGGGGAGTTTGGTCGATCTGACGATGCCTCGATCGTACCCTGAGTCTGCCGAATTATATTAGTGATTTAGCATTTGTGTTTAATAGATTTCATAGAGTTCATAGAGTGTTAGAATAGATTTCTCACAGCGTGCAGATCTTGAATTGACGAGTTCTTTCGTCTGGGTTCGCTCACACATGGCGTGTGGTGTTGCGTTCAAGTTCAGTGATGAGAGCTAAAGTCTTGGCATGAAGCTGAGGCTGACGCCAAGAGACGTCAGAGTACCCGGCGCATGCATACTCGTGAGGCTTAAAAAAATATTTCAGGGGGGGGGGAGGCAAATATCACCACCCGTGACAATCACGACTCAGTACTTTTCACGATCTTTCGTCTGTCTTCATTCAATCTACATCCTATATCCTTATCCGCCGTCATTGGAGAAGTGCATTCGTTATCTATCCCACGATACATTATCCGAGCCTCATAAATCCACATCACGACGTCGCGGTACACCCTTAGTCGGATTCCCTGCTTGTACGGCCCCTGGGGCTCACAGCCGGCGAAATGTACAGCGTCGGGGCTATCTATATAAGGACCTCTCCGACCCCTCCGACCCCTCCATCTCTCTTACCTCCCCACTCACCAGACGTCCACCTTTGTTTACACCCTGCATCCCCACGTCTGGTGTCTTGAGCTATACGAACGTCAAACACCTTTCAAGTGGGTATCAATCTACCCCCCCCCCCCCTCCCTTTTTTTTGGCCCTCGGATATTAGATTCAAAGATCGCCGACGGACAAATGGCGCCCCCGAGCATAGCGAGACGTCCGGTGCGCAAGGGAAAGTAAGCAAGAAATCTCTCCTAGTATTAGTAACCCAAGTGAATAGCACTCTGCCTATTAGACGTCCCGCGGCTCAGCCTCCTACACCTGATGTTCAGAGCGGTATCCAAAGAAGAAATCAGACACCTGCGGCCGCCCGTCACCCCGTGGATGAAGTGTAAGCAATCATGGAATGGTCTTGATGTGGAATCATAAGATATCGAACTCACTAACATTTTTTAAATGAACAGAGAACTGGAGCCTGAGGTGCGCGCACACTTCCAACCGGCCGCGGGAGATTCAGTGTTTATAAAACCAAACTATCCCGCAATCAGAATCTGATATACTGACAATCTAACTCAAACCAGGACTGTATACGGTAACATTGCTTATGCGAAATCGTGGTGTGGATTCAAACATCCGCGAGGTTCATCTGCCGCCTATGCCACATGGCGGGCGCAATTAAAGGCCTATATCATAGCTCGCCCTCTGGACCCTGGGCGCCTAACCGAATCGCAAGTTGATTCAATTATATCGTTTGCTCGTGGCCTTTCGCCAGTCAGGGAGGGCATTGAGCTCATGAAACGCCAGCATCACGCAGACGACGTTTGGGAACTCATCCGGCCTCTGAAGATCCTGGTCAAAGATTCGGCCAAGAAACTGCAGACGTCCAACGAGCGTCAAAGGGCTGAGCTGGATGGTCGTGGCGAGGTTGCGGAACCTCCAAGTAAGTGTTATCCATCTTTATTCGCTTAGCCCCGCACTAACAGGTGTTGCCAGTGGCTCATTCCGATTGGGATTCCCCGTATTCCCCTCGGGCTGTAAGAATCCATATCGTTCGTCGAACGGGAGCGCCTGCTGCCCAGCATCCTTTCCTCGGCCATCCCTGGTGTGTAAGAGATTCGGACCGGGGAATCGCCTAGGGGGTCCTGGTAACCCCGAGCATCAGGGATCTGCTCCGGGTGGTAACAGGGCAAGACGTCGAAGAGGAAATCAACTGCCCCCGGTATCTGATCGGTGCGACAGGTGAGGGTGCTACCAAACTACGTCAGGACCCCGAAGATCCTCTCCCCCTCCGCCAGCTCATATTCTTGAATAGAGATGACGACATTCGTGCGTGGCTTCTCGCTAACAATGGCCACGATCCCCTGGATCTCATGGTTCTTGAGTCACGTCCCGAAGATGGCGATGACCTGGACGAGACGCCCGAGCCTCCCAATGGGAGGTACCCCTTTTTCGACCGCGACGTCTGGGATGAATGGGCCGGTGCTGAAGATGCGGCGCGGGAGATGCAGGAGGAGGAGGAGTGGATTGACGAGGATGAATGGCTACAGGCCGAGCAAGAGGGAGCAACTCGGGCGCCTGCTGGTGCTGGTGTTATCGTTGTGGACGACGGACAGGTAAGCATCGAGACAGAACATAGACTCAGATCAAAATAAGATAGCTAATTGTCGATGTAGGACGAGTGACTGGGAGTCCCGGGCGCCTGAAGGCGCCGGATGAATATGCCATTGCAAATGGAGGAGCCGGCGAGCTCTAATCGATTTGCACCGGGGTCGCGGGTGGCCTCTGGTACGTATCGGCCTTCAGAGTCAGAGATGCTGCAAAAACTCTGGAAATTTGTGCAGGAGAACCCCTGGGCAACGAATTTCCTGTCGAATCCTGGGCTCGTAACTTTGAGGCCTCAAGGGAACGATGGCGCCAAGGACACACCACCTGCCGGACCTATGATTGGCGATGAGCGCCCAGTCTCACCTCCGGCTGCTCCGGCCGCCAACCTCGATCTCTCGACTCCTGAGAGAATAATAGAACATCCCTCTCCCACGACTCAACTGGCGCCATCTACCACCAATCTGGCCCCAACACAGCCACCAGCATCCGTGCCACCCCCGGCACGCGGATCCTCAATTCAGAGTTCTGAGCGCGCCACAGAAAACACCCCATCAGCACCTGGAATACGCCGTTCTGGAAGACATCGCCCAGGTGGAAAATAATTGGAGATTTCCTAGTTTCTGTTAGGTGGTAGCTTCGGCGTGAGGTATTCCGACACCTAGGACCTTAATCGTGATTATATCGGAGAACTCGTTAAGAAGACACGAGTAATGTAGGCTAGATATAATGGTTTGCTTCGATAGAGATCGTCGAAGTATTGGTAACGATATAAAAGTGTAGAATAACTTATTATATTGATAAGATCTCTTCTCCGTGCTTGTTGTGTCTAATAGCCGCGAAGATGCTTCGATATTTATATTCCCCGTCTGAGCAATCGCGGTATACATGCTAACTCTATACTAACTAAGTACCTTGCTCGCAACTCTGCAAACAGCTCCTGAGTGCGAACACTCGTAGACCCTGAAAACTCTCTCCCACACCTTTTGCTCCCATAGCCAACTTATCGGTCTGCACTTCCATTATTCCTGATGGTGTGGAGGCCACGTCAGGTGTCAGCTCATCCGTTTATCCGTTGACAACAATGGTTACGAATTATCTTGCCCTCGTGCTCGTTGAAGGTAGTCTAACTCGCTAGACAGAAGATGGCCATTCTTCTTTGATTGGTTCCGTCGAGAATTCGGTATGCAACTGTGTCTCGTATTCTTGTCTTCCGCCATTATATGACTTGTCCTCGGGATCGTACCTATAGGCATTTTCCCTCGGACTCCATCTTTTACCAACTTGTCCTCTGTGGATTCACCCGATCCACTTACTGGGCATAGTTACCGCCTTCATACTCTACACGACTTTGTAGGTACGAGGGGACTAACTTTCGTGGGAAACGTCCTGTTACCTTCGACCAACACTCCCGACTGCCTCTCTTCAAGTGTCTGTGACTTTATGCGCCGTCGTCCGATTCACCTGCCTCCAGTTGCATAAGGTGCCCGAAGGTCTCCCCTTATATATCCTGCGAACGGGATCCGGTCGGACGGACGGCCGCGACGTATACAGTGTTATAGGATGTGTTCCATTGATAGTGGTCTTTGGTGTTGGGACGCAACTAGGCACGCGGCCAGTGATGACGCGCCGTCCCAACGCCAGGGCTGGAGGGGGGTGTTATCTTTTTCCTTCGAAGTTCGTATGCGCCAAGGTAGGGTAACTTTGCCCTGTAAATCCTTCCGGGGAATCCGTGCGCGTAACACGAGCTCCCCTCCTCGAAGTGTTCGTCCCGAATGCTCTAGGTCTATTATATAATCTATCTTCCTTTTCGAGCTCTACATAGTAGGGGCAAAACCCACCAGCGTTTGCTTGTCCACTGATGGAAAACCTTTCTTATGTCACTCGACCTCTCTTGGGCCTAGCATCTCCGGGTTTTCTCTATGAAATCTTTCCATCTCTTCCTGTCCGTTCTTCATACCTTCGGGTGGCTCCCAAGTATTCTCATCCTCCGCGCAGCCTTTCCATTTTACAAAATACCGAAGCTCTTTCATCGGTTTATTCCTTCCTCCAACCTTTCACCTGTAGGAAATGATTTCGCTTTTGACGATCCGTTCTATTTCCCACTCTAAATTGCCCTCGATCTCTTCTGGGTCTCGGGGGGGTTGTTCGCGATTCGGTCGGTTCGAGGCTCGGTAGGGTTCCAACCGCGAAACATGCAACAAAGGATGAATTTTCCACCGCGGCGATATTTCTAACTTGTAGGCCCTGCTTTCTCTCTTTTCTAAGACTTTGAAAGGGCCATACAGTTTGGGACTCAGCTTTTTCGATGGTCGTTTGGTACGTATGTTCTTTACATTCAACATTACCAAGTCGCCGATCTCAATGCCGGGTTGTTCCGTCGCTTTTCGGTCATAATATCTTTTCATCGATTCCCCTGTATTTCCTAGAGTTTGTTTTGCCTGTCGATGTATGTCCTGCATCCAGTGAGTATACATCATCGCCCCGGGGTTATGAGCTTCTCTTTCTTTCATCCACTCCGTTTGTGGGTGAAACCCGTAGTTGGCGAAGAATGAGGTTATCTTGTGTGCGTTGGTTGCCGAGTTATTGTAAGCATGTTCCGCTAACGGCAGCAGCTGGTACCAATCGTCCTGATCGTAATTGACAAATGGCCGTAAGTAACCTTCCAGCACTTGGTTGGTTCTTTCCGTTTGTCCATCAGTCTGCGGGTCGTACGCCGTTGACATGCGCCTTTTAACTCCTAGCATCTTGCACAATGATTCCCAGAACTCGCCGGAAAACTTCGCCTCCATGTCCGATATGATTTCGGTCGGCGATCGGTGAAGTTTCCAGACCTCCCGAAGGAAGGTATCCGCAACATCCTTTGCGGTCGCATTCTCGTGGAGGCCGATAAAATGAGCCATCATGGTGAACGGGTCTACTACTACCAGGATCTGGGTCTTGCCCTGCGATTCCGGTAGTTGGGTGATAAAGTCTGTTGATATGGAGGACCAGGGGGAATAGGGTACTTCTAAAGGTTGAAGTAATCCATACCTGGCATGCCGTGGGGATTTACTGTGTTGACATTCGTCGCAGGATCGTACATAGTCTCTGATCCAATCTGCGAGTTTTTCCCAGTAAAAGTCCCTCGTTACTATGTCAATTGTTTTCTCCTGTCCGAAGTGTCCTGCTACTAATGAGTTGTGACAGCCTTGGGATATCTCGGTTTGAAGAGCTTCGTCCTCGGAGATGTACAACCGATTTTTGTAATATAGTAACCCGTCCTTTTCTATCCGTTCGTCCGGCATCTTTTTCCCACTTTCTCTTAACCTAACCTGTTCACGGCCTCGGTCCTGCCACTTCTCATCCTCTTTACCAGCCACTCTATTTTTGTCCAGAAATGATTCGTTCATTGTTCACGTCAGGGCTGCATTGACGTGAACGCTTGATAATATTTCTTTTTCTTTCATTAACCGAGGGTGATAGCCGATATCAGCGGCGCTAAAGAATTCGTTTTTGCTTCTGTCGGCGTGGAGGAAACATATTTTGGTTTTTTCTTCTTTGGCCGCGATGGATCGCTTGGGGTTCACGTCACTAGATCCGAACCCCATTTTTCCTCGCTCGGTTATTCCTAAATTGTCTACTTCCATGGCGTCAGCATTGGCAACTTTCTCAACTATGAGTTGTGCTATCCGATCTCCTCCTTTAAATACGCAGTCCGCCTCGCCATGGTTTCGAAGTATGACCTTGACTTCCCCGGTGTAATCTGTATCTATTACACCACCGCCCACTGCTATTCCCATCTTGCAAGCCAGAAAACCTTGCGGCTAGCCTTCCGCAGGTTCCTTCAGGCAATCCTATCGCAATACCCGTCTCAACCATTGTCTGTCCTTTTGCTGGTACCAGGCCGTCTGTCAGGGAGTAGATGTCATGACCAGCCACAAACCATGATCCTTTCGTCGCGATTATAGGCCTTTGCGAAAGTTTCATTATCCTGAGGCTTTTGGGTCCACGTTTTTCTGGAACGAGGGCTGTCTCTGAGTTTCATTGTTCATGAATTACGGAAATCTGAAAATGTTCCGATTTCAAAATTGATTGTTCACTGTGACGAGCTCCCTCCTCAGGACGGTACTCCGGCCGTCTACTTAACGCGTCGGGTTTCCCGCCCCTGCTCCGTGGTCGATAGACTATTTTGAAGTTGTAGTTCGTCAACTCCTGTGCCCATTGAATCTGTCGCTGGTTGCAGACCTTTTTTGTCAAAAAGGACTATAGGTTTTGGTGGTCGGTGTATACCGTCACGGGTTCTTCTTCCCCCCAGAGGTACCTTTTCCATTCCTTGAACGCTTCCATTATTGCGAGTAATTCCTTGTCATGTATCTCGTAATTTCTTTCCGTGCTGTTCAATTTTCGGGAATGACAAGCCACTGGGTGAAGCCGTCTCTCTTGGTACTTAGACAATACGCATCCAAGCGCAAAGTCCCTTGCGTCCGTCTCAACCACCGCTTTCCTACTTGGGTAAAAATGCGATAAAATTGGTGCCGTTGTAAACCTCTTCTTCAACTCCTCAAACGCCTCTTCCTGCTCTCTTCCCCAGTGAATGTCCTTTGGGTTTCCTTTTAACGTTTCGGATATTGGCTTGCAAACTTTTGAAAAATCTTTGATGAATGGACGATTAAAATTTGCGAATCCAATGAAGATCTGAACTTCTTTAACCGACCTTGGGTGTGCACAATCTTGAACGCTTTTCACTTTCCTATCACTCATGGTGACTCCGCTCGTCCTGACAATGTATTCTAAGAATTCGACCTCATCTTGGTGGAACACAGACTTTTTCAATGAGACTGCCAAGTCGTGCTGTTCGAGTCGGTCTAGGACCTTTTGGACTAGCTTAATGTGGTCGTCCATATTTTGGGAGTATATTAGGATATCGTCTAGATAGACGACTACTCCGTGGTCCAAGAATTCCCTTAGGATTTTCTTCATCATTGTCTGAAACGTTGCGGGTGCGTTTACCAGCCCGAAAGGCAGGACTTCGTATTCGTACTGACCGTATCGTGTACGAAAGGCTGTTTTATGCTCATCGCCTTTCCTCATTCGAATAAGATGATATCCGTCTTTTAGGTCAAGTTTGGTGAATACTTTTGCTTCAGCAACGCGGTCTCGGAGTTCGTCCATGAGTGGCAGGGGGTATTTATTCAGGATCGTCAATTTGTTGAGGTTCCTATAGTCTACGCATAGTCGTAGACTTCCATCTGGTTTTGGAACGAAGAGGATTGGAGCGCCATAAGGGGATTCGCTATCGGCAATTTTTCCCTCAGCCATCATTTTCTTGAGGTACTTATCCAGCTCGTTCAACTGGTGTGCCGAAATTAGATAAATCGGACCCCATGGGGGTTCGGCCCCCTCTTTAAGGTTGATGGCGTGATCGAAAGTCCTTCGAGGCGCCAACATTTTTGCTTTTTTCTCTTCGAAAAGCTCCTTATACTGCCAATACGGTTTTGGCAGCATCTCCAACAGTACTCCCCTTTCTTTCCCTCGTTCTATCCGTCCCACATACTGTGCTTCCTCATTGTAAGCCACAGTTTCATCCTATTCAAACATATCCGCCACCGCCTCATCTTCTACATGAGCGTGGCACTTTGCTTCTTCAAAGGCCCATTTACGTGCGTCCGCCATATTTTTAAGGAGGTGCTCATTATGCCATCACCCAAAGGGTATGATTAAGTCATACCTTCCTGCCATGGCAATTTCGCAGGATATCATACTTCGGTGGCCATTGGCACCGATTTCTGGGAGAATAGGATGGGTATAGAATGTCCCTCCCGTAGGCACGGTTTGGCCATCGAAGGTTGTAATTTTTAACGGTGAATCCCTAGCTGTAGTCGGGATCTCGAGCCGTCGTGCGGTGTCTTGGTTTATGAGAAAGATATTTGAACCAGAATCTAAGAGGACGTTTATAGTGTGTTTTCCTCCTTTGATTTCAATAAATGCCTTCCCCTCAGGGCAGGCGTAGTGCTTAGGTTTTTTAATGGGTCTAGAGCTTTCGCTCTGTTCATGATGAAATCTTTTCATCGTCGCGGTTACAAGTAGTGTGGGGGTTTGTTACCGCGCCTGCGCAGTTTCGGCTCTTGAAGCCTCCTCAGACAAACCTTTACAACGAGTGTCTAATATTTTGATATCGGGCAGCCCACTACTAGCTGTCTTTACCTCCTGCCGAGGAGTTCCCATATCACAGGAGTAGTGGTTCACTAGAGTACCTCTCGAGTTAGCGACTAGGATGCGCCATCCTTTATCGTCGACTTAGCCCTCGTATGAGACTGTCCCCTGCGACGAGTCCACCGTACCTCCGGCTTCGAGTTTGGTCGTACGCCCGCGACCCCCTCAGACATCATTCGTCGGGCATGAACCTTGTGCCCAATAGAGGCGCCCCCAGCTTCTATTTGCCCGGCTTGTTTACTCGGAGAGAAAGTCAGGTTGCCCTGGATTTCGACCCTCCTCACTCGTGTCGTGCAACTCAAGTTCCGTTCCGGCGAATGGTAATCTTCTTTTTCCCTTTTAGTCTCGTCGACCACTTTCTTCTCTTGTAGTTTTTTATGGCTCCCATGGTGAGCACGGACTACCCAATTTTGGACGTAAATTGGCAACTGCGATCCTTTGGTCTTTTAGCCTTCCGGTGGGAGCTCGTCACCCACTACGCCGCAGGTCTTTCGATTCGAGGCGGCAACCTCACCACCCGAACACCGTTGTTGTTTGTACCTGAATGACTTTCTATAAAATGTCGTCATATTCAAAGGCCCAAGCTGGGGGCCTTTGCACCGCTCGTCATGAGCCTTCTCCTTGCCCATCAACGGCCACAGTGGCTACCTGGGGGCGTCGTTTTGGCGCGAATGCGGACCATCGTTTGGGCCTTGATTGCCCTCGATATATTGCCGATACTTGTATCAGTTTTCGCCAGTATTTCCAAGTATGGTTTTTCATTCCACATCGCGTGCATTCGTTGTCAGATTTCCGTTTATCGACAACCTTCTGATCGACGCCCTGGTCTGCTTCCCACCACACCGTATCTCAAACCTCCCCCTTCGGTGCCACCGACCCTTCTTTTTTCACCTTTCTTTCCCAAGCCTTTTTCTTCTGGTAGGCCGCCTTTTCCGTGGCCGTGTATTGCTTTTTTACACGCTTGGCAGCAACCTTTCGCTTCGAATCCTCGAACTTCCTTTTCTCGCCTCGTGTCGTACCGGAGGGACCACCTCCTCGAAGATCTTTTCTTTCCTTCAAATCTTCTTCCGCTCGGGTTACGGTCCTGACTGCTTCTAACCATTCCCCATCGTCGACATATTCTCTGTGCGAGAGTCGTCGCAATGCGTCTATGGGGAGTTCGTCTTCAATCATTTGTCTCCAGGCTATCCCGGTCACTCTTGCATAGATGTTGAGATTTTCCATTTCCATCAAGAATTTGGCGACATCACCGCAATATTTGACCGATCCCATTTCTCGGAGGGATCTTTCCGCTTCATGGGTGGGTCCGAAGCGTCGCAGGACTTGTTCTGCAAAAACGTGCCAGAATTCGTATCCTTCTTGTCTCGTATAACCTATTTCCCCGGTCATTTGTCGTCGGTAGGTTAATGCAAACGGTGCGACTTCCTTCCCGTCGATTCGGCTTATGGCGTATCGGATTCGTTGTGCCTCGTCCTCCCACTGCCAACTGTTTCGTCCAAAGAAATCCGTGCATGTCATTAGCCACATGCGGATATCTTGGTGTTTTTCGTTTCTAAACATGGCAGGGGGTTCCGCTGGGACTCTTGTTCGTTTTCCCAGCGATTCGGCCATGACCCGTGAGAACAGTTTGAACTGTTCGTCTTTTTCGGCATCATAGTCATCTTCTTCAGGCTGGGGTGCGGGTCTCTCGTCCCGTCTTCCTTTCCTACCTTCTTCTGGCTTCCTACCAGATCCGTCTCGATCATCATCGGGGTCTCCTCCCCCGCATCCGCCTGGAGCTCCTGCTGTTCCATGTCGTGCTGGTGGTGGTGGTCGTCCTCCACCTGCCCCCGAAGCTTCTGGTGTCGGCTCTGACACCTTCCCTGTTCCTTTGACCTGTCCTAACAACTATTCAACCAGAGTCTTAAGCACCGCGATCTCACCATCTTGGGCTTCTCGGGACTCCTGTTGTCGTTGTAGCTCATCCCTTACGAGATTAATGCTTATCTCGTGAGTTTGCAGTTCCCGTTTGTGCTTCTCGTTTATCCGAACAATTTCCTGGTCTAGGAGCAGGTCCCGGTGCATGGACTGTTCGCTAGTTCCTTGCACTGCTTCGTGAAGATGAGCGGTGGCAGCCTCGTGTCTGGTCTGTCGCTCATCTGTTTCACCCAGTCGTTCCGCGACCTGGGTTGCGAAGCTTTCTTGGTTCTATTGAGACTCTAAGTCCAACAGTTGTACTTGTTCGTCTGTTCGGGTGAGTTCCCGACCGACTATCTGGACCCCGGATTTTACCTGATTTTTGACGGTTACCAGTTCTTGGGCCATTAATAAGATGTTGGTCGGGAAGGAGCAGAACGCAAGATGTCGTCTATCCTGACTGACGGTGAGCTTTGGGTCAAAGCGGCCGAGGATCTGATCTAGTTTTCGGATCCGAACGGCCATGAGGGATTCACCTGTGGGTTCAGGCGTTCCGCGACCACCTGGTCGTCGTCCCTTTCCATATTTGGCTAGGAAGCCTAAACCGACAGGGGATCGGGGTGTCCGATAGGCCGAATGCGATCGGACGAGGTGGGTGACGGTGGTTTCCACGCTTGGGGCTTGAACGGAGGAGAGTTCATCACCTCCTTCGCTTCCTTCCTCCCCTCCAGGTCGTTCTCCTCCTTGCCACTCCATGGTTTCAGGAGCTTTGGGGTCAGAAGACATTTCTTTGACTTCTATAATGAAAACTTATCTTTTGTTTCCTCCCCAAACTATCGGTATCTCAAAACGCTTACTTGAGCGTTGATCGCTGTCTGGGTACGGGGTGTACCAAATAGAGTGTGATTTCTCTGAGAGTGTGCGCTAGGCAAAGTTTTTTCCGTACTGGTATTGGTATAGTGCGGTGATATCTTCGAGGGTAACCGTTTTTTCTGAGTTTGTCCACCAGAAATAAGATTCGTAGTAGGGCTCATGAGTCCCTAATTCGGGTATAGGGGTGAGGACTTCGCCTATCGAGATAGTCCTCAATGGTGTTGGTTCGAAAGGTTTTTCGAGTTTGGCAGTATGAGTGTCTCTGCCAAACATTCGTCTCGGTAACGATGAGAAGTATCAATATACTGTTAGGTGGTAGCTTCGGCGTGAGGTATTCCGACAGCTAGGACCTTAATCGTGATTATATCGGAGAACTCGTTAAGAAGACACGAGTAATGTAGGCTAGATATAATGGTTTGCTTCGATATAGATCGTCGAAGTATTGGTAACGATATAAAAGTGTAGAATAACTTATTATATTGATAAGATCTCTTCTCCGTGCTTGTTGTGTCTAATAGCCGCGAAGATGCTTCGATATTTATATTCCGCGTCTGAGCAATCGCGGTATACATGCTAACTCTATACTAACTAAGTACCTTGCCGGCAATTCTGCGAACAGCACCTGAGTGCGAACACTCGTAGACCCTGAAAACTCTCTCCCACACCTCTTGCTCCCATAGCCAACTTATCGGTCTGCGCTTCCATTATTCCTGATGGTGTGGAGACCACGTCAGGTGTCAGCTCATCCGTTTATCCGTTGACAACAGTGGTTACGAATTATCTTGCCCTCGTGCTCGTCGAAGGTAGTCTAACTCGCTGGACAGAAGATGGCCATTCTTCTTTGGTTGGTTCCGTCGAGAATTCGGTATGCAACTGCATCTCGTATTCTTGTCTTCCGGCATTACACGACTTGTCCTCGGGATCGTACCTATAGGCATTTTCCCTCAGACTCCATCTTTTACCAACTTGTCCTCTGTGGATTCACCCGATCCACTTATTGGGCATAGTTACCGCCTTCATACTCTACACGACTTTGTAGGTACGAGGGGACTCACCTTTGTGCGAAACGTCCTGTTACCTTCGACTTACTCTTCCGACTGCCTGTCTTCAAGTGTCTGTAACCTTATGCGCCGTCGTCCGATTCACCTGCCTCCACTTGCATAAGGTGCCCGAAGGTCTCCCCTCATATATCCTGCGAACAGGATCCGGTCGGACGGACGGCCGCGACGTATACGTGTTATAAGATGTGTTCCATTGATAGTGGTATTTGGTGTTGGGACGCAACTACGCAGGCGGCCAGTGATGACACGCCGTCCCAACGCCGGGGCTGGAGGGGGGTGTGGTCTTTTTCCTTCGCAGTTCGTATGCGCCAAGGTAGGGTAACTTTGCCCTGAAAATCCTTACGGGACTCCGTGCGCCTAACAGTTTCGGGTTGAATTCTTTTTTCATTTTTACCCCAAATACCCAAATACCTTACTGTATACTAGATCTAGTTTTCTCTTTAGAGTCCTGAATTATCTGTTTGGGAATGGTAGCTAGTACTCGTATGTGTTAGGACTCGAGTAATGATACCTTTGCGCACCATTCCTTCAGCATCTCTCATCCTTACGTCCCCTTATGCTGACGTCTGATACCTTTTTCCTGATTGGGCATGCCTCGCATTCTCGGTCCATAACTAGGCTGGCCTCAGCCAACCGAACTAAGCGGTGTATGACGTGAAAACTGAGATCTAGAGATTTAGTGGTGGTGATTGGACGTCCGGAGATGAGGTTCGATATATCTAATCAGCTTTAGGCGTGGCAGGTGTCTTGCTAGAATTAGTGTCGCTAACGGATACTCCTTGAGGCTAGTTTTGGCTTTGGCTCCAGCGACATTAGCGACACCTCCTACATTAGCGACGCCTTGTATTCCGTCGAACCTTTTCATACCAGAGTCCAGACGAACATCATACCTGAGCTTGTCCAGAGTACGAACATAATGTTGAACAAGTAGAAAAACCCTTTTTGCAGGCGAAAAGATTCTTTCAATACCGAGTGATAGTATGTGATCCCCCCCACAAGACATAGCGTATAAGCCCTGACGTGTTCCATTGAACAACAACCAGAAACTCCTAATCTTCACAACACGCGGGATAGATTACACTTTTCTACGTCCTAATTCCTATCTTCTCCGAAGAAACCTTGGCCAATCGTCCAGTACCGTATTCCACAATGTCTAGACAACCTCAAGGCAAGTCACTCAGTATTACCCTAGCGGGAATAGCTTACCTAATATTTAAGAGCGAGGTATATGGCTTCATAGGATGACCACATATCCGAACCCAAGCTCCCGGAGTTATGAGCTTCACAGAGGCATCAGGAAGACGACTCGGAATACGGAATGAGAGCATGTTTCAAGATATGTTTAACTGATTGGAACGATGTTTAGAGATTACTACTCCTCTCATTTTCTAGTTGCCTATGCGATTAGCTGCATAATGCTTGGATAGCTGGATATCGGAACTGATCACTCCATATTCCATACTACTATTGGTATGTAGGCATTTGGGCCGCATATTCATTTATAGTCTATCATGACGAAGAGATCGAAGACTGTCTACTGGTGGAGTGAGGACACTCTCAGATAAAATAGCAGTTTGGGAGATTCTCTGAGTTGAGCTGGGCAAGTTCTCAGTGTCAAACAGTGTTCGCACTATGTTCTGACGAACCGAATCGTTAAGAAGATACTTCTTAACTAGAGAAGTTGAAGTAGCATGAACATTAGTATAAATAGTAGGCCTCTCCCCCGGTGGTTGAAGAATCATCAAGCAACGGAGAAGAGACCTTAACAATATCACAAGTTAGCAAGTTATATTCTAACTCTTTGATATTTGACTCCACTTTATTACTTTCCCTTTATCAAACAATTACCAACGAGCCTTCCTGACTATTAATCCGTTGTGTCAAATATCCTTGGCCTAGTTAGCTCGGAATCCTACCGTGTTAGCTACCCCGTAACCCTCAGCTAGCCTGCTTCTCGAGTAGGCAATCTGTACTGGGGTAGACGCGACGGCGTACCCGCCGATAGGGGATCCGGATCAGGAACACGGCGGACCGAATCAGGCAGCTCGCATAGTACACGAACAGTGCCGGCCGAATCGGCCAGCTCCCATGGTGCACAGTCGTCAGGTTGGAGTTCTCCCCCACCACAAATCACAAGATGTCTTGTATCACGACCTGCGAAGCGCCCAAGAAGGAGTACATTACAGACTACGGGGTATATAGAACCCGAGGGGGAACCTGACGCACAACCACATATGGAGACAGTTCGTCTGTGCGATGATAGCAGCGATGAGTACCAGAACTCGCGCAGATCTGATCAAACTGAATTGGACACAGAACCAGACCCAGAAGACAATGACATTCAAACATGACGACACTGCACCAGGGACTCGTCGCCGCTCACGAACTGCGCACAGACGACAAGCAAACATCCGGGTTTCGACTGTGCGAGTTTCGACCACCTCTGGATCGCAGGGGGCAGCGCCCGTCAGGCCCACCCCAGCTGCTCCACGACGTATAATCCAAAGTAGTGCGTACACTCCACCAACGTTCACATCTTCCAGTGTACCACCGTATTCGTCGCCGCTAGCTACCCACAGTGTCACTACGTCTGGAGTCAGAAGCTGGAGTCCTCCCGGCGATCCGAGAACGCCACCCGACGAGCACATCTGGCTGGTACTAACTCACGGCGAAATATAGCCACAGGAGCTGAGGCTGCTGTAATAACGCGGGCCAAGACTCTCATTCTCCAGTACACCCTGTTTGGTAATCCATTACCAGCGCCCGCTACTTTGATGTCCGAGGTCCACCGTTCTTGGCTGAAGGCTCTCGATGACATATCCGACGCAGGAAATATTGAAGCATCGGAGGCAAGCATAAAAATAGTAAGTGGACGCTGATACTCAAACATCATGCACACCGCCGGGGGTGCTTACTAAATGTGACAGATACGCGCGAGACATTCTGCAGGAAGTTCTCAGTTTGTTTTCCACGTAAGGGACCACATTAGAAGATTGTACGATCTCCCGGGAGACCCAACGGCGATTGCGCGTAGAGTGGACTACCTCCTTGAGAGGGATAGATTTATGTGCTCCCCGAGAGGGTATGAGGTAAGTGTGCACTTTGTGATAGCCCGGCCACAACTAATGAATATGAACTTGACACAGCCAGTAACGAATCGATTCCTCGCGCCCCAGATCCCCGAGGTAATATGGGGAAAGTACTTCAAGGGTAAGAAAATGTTTGGGATTTCCGAACCGGATTTTCTTGGTCGGATCAATGGCACCATGGTTTGCTTAACCTGTGCCATACTCTCCCATACTCTGCGAGCGAGGCAAACAGGAGTCTATCTTGAAACATGCGCCTTCAGGCCCGAGGCAGTAGGAGGTGAGCCTGACCCCGAACCCGGCATCCTCTCGTTCCGGCTAGGATGCTAACATCACGTTGAGCTCGGAAGACCTTTTTGGACGCCAGCGCCGGACGTGGGCCTCTTGCCCAGACTGGGTACAGACTATAATCCTTAACAACATTCGCAAAACTATCAAAGCCAAGATTCAGAAGGAGCATAGGATACGGGAAGATCGCTGTGAAGGGTTTACTGATGACTGGGCTGCAGTGGCCGCCGAGGTTCAGAGTCAGCCGTTGAGTCTGCCCCCGCCGTGTGGGACTTCACGGATTCAGAGCCAGCTGTCGAGTCGGCCCCCGCGCGTGGGACTCCCGGGATTCACAGTCAAACTTCCAGCAACCTGCGTATTGGGACCCTGGCGGGGGCACTGGATAACCGAAACGATGCCCAGGAAACTGTCGCGTTTTCCGATTTCGGCCAAGCATCGGCCACCCGGCTCCTCACCATTCTCGATTCCGATCTGCAGACGCCGGACGGCTCCCAGCAGGTGGCCGTGGTGCTAACTTTGGAGAATACGGTGACTCCTACTACATTGCGACACCTCGAGCTCAGCCTTGAAGATCTTGAGCCGCCAGAGGAGGCCGCTGCGGATAGCGAGCTGTGGGATATAGAGCAGGAGCAAGGTGCGAGCAGTGATGTGTGTAGTTAGGAGATTGAGAATGAGTAGCATAGCTGTAATAAATGATAATGGGATGCGGTCGCTCTCACATGTGGGAAAGGGTACACGGATGAGCTTAGTAGTATTGATATGAGGACGTTAAGCTAAGTCATGGAATTTGGAGTAGAATTAATGAAAGCCACGTATCACAGGGGCGTCTCGGCTATCAGGATACGGTAAAACTCATCAGCAGAACGTTAAGAATAAGAGAAGTCTGTAGGTGTAGGATCAGGTATTAGACTTAGTTCACGATGCATCCGAGAACACAAGGCGACGTCCGATAGAGTCGCGATTGGATCAGGACGCGGCATGTATAGGGGGTGAGATCAGCAAGAAGTCACGAGACGTCAGGACCGGAGAGATCAGGATCGTGGGATCCGGACGAGGGAGGTGGGAGCAGAAAACCTCGCGATGCGAGGTGGGAAGATGCACGAGCCCCTGACGTTTGGTGAGAAAGAACCGGCGTCAGGGCAGGAGAGTCATCAGCAAAAATAATACCTTGCGTTCTGTGCGTTCTGTGCGTCTGACGCACCTGACGCTGGAACGCAAATCGCGAACCAGGACGCAACCACCCTACCACACAATGCGCCTGACGCAACCTGACGCAGCACCTAATCCTCAGGACGCACCAGACGCGGCACCTAATCCTCAGAATGCACCAGAGGCAGCACCTATTCTTCCGGATGCAACCCGACGTCAGACCTCCTCTTCCGGATACAGTGCATTCAGTACTCATCTTCCTGAAATAACCGAACTTGAAGGGTACCCCCTTTACTTTTCCTGACAAGGGTCACAATAGATTTTATGCTCCCAGTGTATTAAATATACTACTACTAGTGTTCTCTTGTTCTAATATACAGGACTGATCATGATACTCATATGCAACCCCTCAGGCTGCGCTACCCGGGACTCGACCTTTACCCGGTACTCAACACCTACCCGGGACACTGTAACTTCATGAATAAAAGTCATGGGGAGAAGATCTTATATCATTCGGGTTGTCAAGCTGGCATTGAGGCCAACAACCTCCCGCAATCAGATTCAGAATCGGCCCAGTGGTCGTGGAAGAATCTGACATCAAGCTCTGGCAGCGCCGGGGTATCTATAAAGACAACTCTCACAAGGGTCAGCGATTTCCTGAGTTCTGATGCGACAGAGACGTCCTTTATACCGCTGCGTAGCTGGCGTCGAGCCCAACAATCTCCCGCAATCAGATTCAGGATCGGAGCCGTGGTTGTGGAGGAATCTGTCATCGAGTTCTTTGATCGCCAGGACTCCATTCAGCCCTGTAACTTCATGAATAAAATTCGCGGAGGGATGGACCTTACACCATTGTGAAGCTGGCGTCGAGCCCAACAATCTCCCGCAATCAGATCCAGAATCGGCCCAGTGGTCGTGGAGGAATCTGACATCAAGCTCTGGGAGCGCCCGGGTATCTATAAAGACAACTCTCACAAGGGTCAGCGATTTCCTGAGCTCCGATGCGACAGAGACGTCCTTTATACCGCTGCATAGCTGGCGTCGAGCCCAACGATCTCCCGCAATCGGATTCAGAATCGGAGCAGTGGTTGTGGAGGAATCAGCCATCGAGTTCTGGGATCGCCAGAGTACCTATAAAGACAACCCCCACAAGAGTCAGCGATTTCCTGAGTTTTGATGCGACAGAGGTGTACCTTATACCGCCGCGTAGCCGGCGTCAGGGTCAACAACCTCCCGCAATCGGATCCAGAATCGGCCCAGCGGTTGTGGAGGAATCTGACATCAGGCTCTGGGATCGCCAGGGTACCTATAAAGACAACCCCCACAAGGGTCAGCGATTTCATAGGCTTTGATGCGACAGAGACGTCCTTTATACCGCTGCGTAGCTGGCATCGAGCCCAACAACCTCCCGCAATCAGATCCAGGATCGGCCCAGCGGCTGTGGAGGAATCTGCCATCGAGTTCTGGGATTGCCAGGGTACCTATAAAGACAACCCCCACAAGGGTCACCGATTTCATGAGTTTCGATGCGACAGAGACGCCCTTTATACCGCTGCGTAGCTGGCGTCAAGACCAACAACCTCCCGCAATCGGATCGAGAATCGGTCAAGCGGTTGTGGAGGAATCTGCCATCGAGTTCTGGGATCGCCAGGGTACCTATAAAGACAACTCTCACAAGGGTTAGCGATTTCCTGAGTTTTGATGCGACAGAGACGTCCTTTATACCGCTGCGTAGCTGGCGTCGAGCCCAACGATCCCCTGCAATCATATCCAGGATCGGCCCAGTGGTCGTAGAGGAATCTGACATCAAGCTCTGGGATCGCCAGGGTACCTATAAAGACAACTCTGACAAGTGTTAGCGATTTCATGGGCTTTGATGCGACAGAGACTTCCTTTATACCGCTGCGTAGCTGGCGTCGAGCCCAACAATCCCCTGCAATCAGATCCAGGATCGGCCCAACGGCTGTGGAGGAATCTGCCATCGAGTTCTGCGATCGCCAGGGTACCTACTAGTATAAAGACAACCCCCCCACAAGGGTCAGCGATTTCATGAGTTTCGATGCGACAGAGACGTCCTTTATACCGCTGCGTAGCTGGCGTCGAGCCCAACAACCTCCCGCAATCGGATCTAGGATCGGCCAAGCGGCTGTGGAGGAATCTGCCATCGAGTTCTGGGATCGCCAGAGTACCTATAAAGACAACTCTCACAAGGGTTAGCGATTTCATGAGTTTCGATGCGACAGAGACGTCCTTTATACCGCTGCGTAGCTGGCATCGAGCCCAACAACCTCCCGCAATCAGATCCAGGATCGGCCCAGCGGTTGTGGAGGAATCTGCCATCGGGTTTTTTGGATCGCCAGCATCCCATCCTATTCAGCCCTGTAACTTCATGAATAATAGCCCTCTGGGGATGAATCTTATACCGCTGGATAGCTGGCATCGAGCCCAGGAACCTCCATGTGTCGGATTCAGGATCGATTGTGGGGCTGTGGTGGAGTGTTGCAGCTGTGAGCCCGGAGTGTGGATGTTGTGATGAAAAGAGTATGTCGCGTCGCGTCCAGTTTGAGGCTAAGTGCCGAGAAACCACGAGGCACTAGAGACTGTTATGGCTATCAATCGCTTTCAGACTGGAGTGAGCTGGCATTTTCGCTCATTCAAAGATGATATTCTCAAAATAGAACACGGAGTACCCGTGTGCCAGTGACTCGGCCCCGGGGTCTTTGTGTAAATTTAAGATTAAGGGTATGATGGCTTTCTCACCAGGCGCCAGCACTAACTATATTTTCTTTGCCAAGAAATACACCTTGCTCACATCCGGGGTAGAAGACAAAGAAGGCTGAAAGGAGAATCAGGGGTAGTGGTGAATCCTGATGTGCGATGGGGTTGAGGTTTAAGTCAGGATACATGGGAGGCAGGGTTGCTTAGTGGCATGTGTCCGGACGGAACCCAGTGTCGGAAAGGGTCTCTGGACGCACCGGACGCAACCAGGTGTGGGGCATGGGCACAGGACGCACAGGACGTACAGGACGCAGAGTCCAGACTGGTCGAGTCAGGATGCAACACTACCGTATCTGACGCAGGCCACCTTTTTGCTGATGGTCCTGGATCTGAAGGCGTCAGGGCGGGAGAGTCCTGGATCTGAAGGCGTCAGGGCGGGAGAAGCCTAGATCAGGCGACGTCAGAACGCAAAGGCGGTGCACCAGACGCAGTCAGGACGCACAGGACGTAGGGGTCCATGTCGGGATGGCGTCAGGACGGACGGCGCTAAGTAACGCAAAATCAGGACGCAACGTCGGATCGACGTCGCGTCCTCATTCGCGATTAGCGTTCGGGCGTCAGGTGCGTCAGACGCACAGGACTCATAGGACGCAGGGTATTATTTTTGCTGATGTCCGTGGCCCTTGCCGCTATCTCCTCTATGGACAGTCTGACCTGAGGTGTCGTGTTGTATTTGGAGCTCCACACCTTCGGTCTCATGGCTCCTCTGTTCTTATCAAAAGCCTCTCTCCGGTTTGTGCCTATGGTAAAGTCCCTTTTGATTGGGAAACTTTGTGCATCAGGAAAAATTAATCGTGCGTCTGAGGCGCGGGCGCCGCGTCCGGCCGCATTCTACGTCGTTTTTTCGTCCTCTGCTTCCCCAGCGTCCGGACGCCATTCCCAACGCCGATTGCCTCCTGACGTGACGTCGGACCTTACCCACATCCCTCCGCCACCCCACATCTCCTGCTCTTCTCCCCCCCCTTATCTCACGTCCTGACGTCTCTTTTCCTGCCTCGCATCTCCGCAGCATCCGGACGCCTCCCCAAGGTACCCCCTTTTCCTTCTGCTTCCGGGCGTGCTCATAACAACTTGCCGCCGATATCACCCTAGTCATTCCTGCCGGTGTGCCTCCTACTACTACTACTATCGTGCATAATTTGTTTGTTTCTAGATGTTTCTATTCCTCTATGTCTATATCTCTACTATATACTTGTCTATTATACACGTTTATCGTCTAGTCGTGATCGTGACGCTACATCTCCGTCGGGGAGCGATGTAGCCCTCATCTAGGCTACGTCGCTCCCCGAGTTTATTTTATTATACAAGCCCCCTCTGTGATCCTAATAGATCTCGTTAAACGTGCGTAAATCGATCCGACTGTTGACAAGCCAGCGCCGCTCTGTCTCCGGTATCAGATGCGCCAGGCCTATGATCGTCCCGATATCCACAATTGTGAGCTCTCGGGTAACGTCTCTGAGCTGAACGGTTACCAGACCGTGTACGTCCGACGGTCGTCCGGAGTCTACCAGGCTCATGAATTGAACCCCGGCGAGGCGATAGACCGTATCCTGCTGCATATAGCCCGACCGGATTTTGAACAGAGCCATGAGCCTTGCCGGGAGACGACCCCTGAGCGCACCATACATATTCTCCCCACCAGCCTGTATCCAAACGCAATCGTTCCGACTGGTCTGGTTACGGAAGAGTCGAGCACCCGTGCATCGGGCCCTGTGTATGTCGTAAACACCTGACTCCTGGAACGCAAGAACCGGGATCTCCAGTTGCGTCAGTAGTTCCACCGGCAAAGCTCGAAGTATCGCCGGATTTTCCGGCAGTCGGCGCTCGGGAGGCAGGCTCAGTCGGCTATATCGTATCAATTCCCGACAAATCGTCTCCGGGGATATATCGCATGCTCTGCCAAAATCAACGACGTCGTGGATATTATCACGACGTCCCTTCAGACTCCTCCGATGGGCTGGTGGGGTTGGCGCGGGCCTGGTCTTCTCTAAATGTTCTACTACCTCAGTTGGTAAATCAGCTCCTGCACGTTGAAGGAATTCCAAGTTCAAAATTCTCATGTGGATCGCATGTTGTCGACCGTAGCTGCTTAGTA
>Ga0307517_10003959_pt1 | contig 22939 bp, 25 predicted proteins | sample 23_EM_MG_FD_194515 | JGI IMG/M metagenome (GOLD analysis project Ga0307517, IMG submission 194515) | Populus trichocarpa ectomycorrhiza microbial communities from riparian zone in the Pacific Northwest, United States - 23_EM | ecosystem: Host-associated > Plants > Roots > Unclassified | place...
TAGCCTTACCCGCATTTGTTTCTGTCCGCTTGGCAGACCTACTCAAACTAGATTAGTCCGTACATTCTGATAAACCTTTTTTCATCTGGTTCAGGAACCCCAAGTACCTAACACTCGTATTGCCCCCGTGAAATCGCAGCGCGGCCAAGTCTTCGGGTGCAAATTCCTATATCAGGTATCAAGCTGTAATTTGGACACGGGGTGTGTGCTGACGCCAGCGGACATGAAAGCGAGTGATGAACTGTGAATGTCCTTAGTTGTTAAGGAAGCTGGGCCGACCATTTCGATCTTCCAAGTTCACACCCCATATCGTGCCCTTAGCTACCTACCAATAGAGGCTTCCTAATACCACCTGCACCTCAATGTCATACACTGCAATTCTCTTCTATCACTATTCACCTGCATACTATGTCATAGCAACAGCGGCGGCTTATGGCGAACCGAGCGCGTTCATCGAGGCAGGAAAGGCAAAGGTGAAGGGAGGTCCTTCGCGGACATTTCTGGGGATCTAGGTCCAGGGACGGATTAACTATAATAACATCACCCAGTGTTGAGTCTGTTATAGCTGGGTCCGCTGTAGGTAGGAGGAGGGATGCCGTGCGGGAGCCAGCTTCTTCACGACTCCAGGTACTAGAGCCTGTCCTGTACAACCGGCAGCAGGTCTTAGAGTCAGCGGATGAGAGTCTAGACTCTAATGATGGGGAATATGAGGGTAATGATGGCCAGAGTGAGGAGAGTGAGGAGTGTGAGGAGAACGAGTTAGGCCAGCAAGGGGACGATATGGATCATCCATCGGCCAGGGGAGCGCAAAGACCAATTGGGCGTGAGTTTCTTAGCTCGCAGCGCTCGATACTGACAATCACCCCTGGGAATACCCAGAATTCCAGCAGGAGGATTAGTTACCCCGGACGGAGAATGTCTGCTCAAGTACGAGTTAGCCAAAATGGTTGTACATCTGCCATTCCCTCCCTTTCGCCCACAGACTTCAATCCAGTTGCGATGCCGGTGATAACCCCAAGTCACCCAGATCTAACCGTCCGGGAATTGGATAGCGGAGGACAGCAAGCCAGCAGTAGGCGAAATATGGCAACGGCTTGAGCATACCATTCTGGCTAGATCCTGTGACCTGATGTCGGACTGGACGATCTTCGTCAATCCGTTTCCTGACCCAATTACCCTGACTGAAGAAGTCCGCACATGTTGGAGCGAGGCCCAGACCAAATTAGGCTTTCCCGACTTTGCTGATGCTACCCCGCCCTTAAATGACCAGGTAAGTTACCCTTAATCGATAACCGACATCCTATCCTAGACTAAATGGAGTGGCCGCTGGTCACTGATTTGCAGATCCGGGCAAACCACAGCGGATGCAGATCTCAGTATCTGCATACAGCAAAGAAGGCTATAACAGAACTCTTAAGCTCAATATTGAGGATCCTACAGCCTGCGCACGAAGAGTGGAATACCTACTGGCGGAGGATAGGTTCATTTGCCCGCCGGGCAGCTATGAGGTATCTTTTTGACATTTGTCGGGATTGTTTCGAATCGGAGTAAGACTAAATCGATCTAATCCGGCGGAGAGCCAATTTCTCTTGGATTCCTAGCACCCCAGATTCCAGGTGTGATATTTGCTCAATATTACTCTGGCCCGAAAAGGAAAGGCATGACGGATGAGGGTTTCCTGGATAAGATCGATGGCCCGTTTATCTGTCTGACAGCCGGCATATTATGTCATTCACTGCGATGTTGGCGGACTGGCATCTGTATCGATAATGTGGCTTTCACAAGGGCCACTTCCGGGGGTAAGAAAAACAATGTCTACTGGCAGGTTTCGAAAGTGTCCGGATCCCCCAACAGCCCGGGCATCCGGACACTTTTGAAAATACCAAGTACTCGAGTTGGGTGAATGGTTAGCTAACGGGTAGATAGCCCTGCTGGAACGTCAGACGCGATCCTGGGGCAAAAAGGGAATAGTTTGGCAACGTCAAATAATCCAGCGGATAAGGACGACATTGGAGGCCAGAATCGCGAAGGAGCGGGGAAAGCGGGTTGAGAGGACGGCGGGATATGACAATGATGAGGACGCATTGAGGTGGGAGTTTGGTAGTGATACGGAGCTGGATGAATTAGAGGCCACTGGCGGCCTTGTGGATACAGGAGGACATGGTCGGAAGGAGCCGCGGCGAGAACATGGGCCCAATCCGGAAGCACTGGATGGTGCAGCGCAGTTCCAAGGCCCTGGGGAGGCGGAATCGCATGTTGAAGAAACCGATCAAGAGGATAGGGAGAATGGTTTTATCACCACTCGCTGATCGTGTATATATATGTAATTAAATTAAATTAAATTACGCGTGCTAAAAGGGTCAGGAATGGTCAAACAATAGTAGTGTGCGAGTCGGTGGGCAGGACAGGCATGAGAATGAATTGTGCGGATAGTTATAAGCCGTGCAAGTATGAGTCAGGCATCTAGCGGGCAATTGTAGGTTCGGAAGGCATGGGAATGTGTCGGGCAGATGGTTATAAACTGCGCAGGCTTGGGTAAGTCGTCTAGCGGACAGCTGTAGGTTGACAGGCACGGGAATGAGTCTTTGGGGCTGTTAGAAGCCGGGGAAGACGGTGGGAGCCCGCAAGCGGACTGTAAGAGGCCGGGGAGGCGGCGAGAGGCATGGAGTAGACGAGATAGGATGTGGAGAGCTGAGGAGAGAGCCGCACGAAAGGGCAAGAGAGAGGGGACGTCCGCCGGATATGGGAGGAGACCGGCTGGGATCAGAGGGTGGAGGAGGAAGGGCTGAACGTGTTAGAAGGGATGAGGGCGGAGGAAGTAATGACGGGAAAACGTCCGCCGAATACGCGAGAGGACTGAGGGAATCCAGGAGTGTGGGAGAAGTGGAGGTGATGTTGGTGGGGTTCCGGATGAGCAATGGATTCAGGGAGAGGTTAGTGACGGGGTTAAAGGAGAGAGGGTATCATGGAAAGAAAGCTGGCGGGCGGGGGTATCAGGGGGGGAGGCCGGGAGGAGAGATGTCGCGGCTGCAAGACGTCCGCAAAAGGGCAGCATGGGAACGGGTGCATTGGGAGCTAAGGTATGAAGAGGCTGGGCGCTGGGGGTAGAGTATCAGGGGGTCGCAGCGCCAGGGGGGGTCAAATGCGTCAGGACGCAAAAAGGGCCGCGTCCAATGCGTCCGGACGCTGACTTGCGCGTCCGGACACAGGGTGAGCGGGGAGAGACAGAACGCAAGGTATTTTTTTTGCTGATGATCGTTGGTTATCAGAATAGGGTGTCTCTCGCTTTGGTTAAGGAGAATAATGTAAAGCCAGAGGACACTCGTCAACCATTCTGACCTTTCGCGAGCACCCTGCTCAGCTCTGGACCTTCCAACTCACCCGCCTAGAGTGAGTTAACACTCGGAGGCAGTCAGACCGCTCGGATATTAACTATCTCCACAAATAGGAAGTGCTTCTGGTGATGTCTCTCCAACTTCATCTGCATGAGTGAAAACTCTTTCCTATCGGTAGCATATCAGTGGCAGACCGACATGCCCACAGTAGAGATAATACTCATTGGGACTCACTGGCCCAGCAGTGGTTTCGTCTATACAAGCTACGCAGTCCATCGGCAAATCTACTTGGCTATACTAAGCTTCTAAACCTGACAGCCTGCTCCCACGATAAGAAATCTCCTGCTGCCTGACTGCATGGGCGCTACCCACAGTCAACCATGTGGGACCCTCTTAAATCGTGACAAGACTCACACCTCTAGAGTCTACTAATAACCCATGGTAATGCTACAGTTCACGGGGTAGCCTGGGACTGGCTTTGGGATGGTTGTCCTGGAAGCCTTGCAGCTTCCCCGGTCAGCCCCTAGCCCTCTACTGTTAACCATACAACTACCCGGAGGTCAAAGTATACCCGTAGGTGGTTCCCAGGTGTTATCCAGGTGGCGCCCCAGGAGGCGGTCACCCTCACACCCCTTATATATCCTGCGAACAGCTTCTGGTCGGTTGGATGGCCACAACTCATACGGTGTTGTGGGAGCGTTCTTATGGATCTAACTTTACTAGGAAGTACACAACAACACAGCCATACAGTGCTGTCGCGCCGTACCAACGCTGGGGCCACAGGGGGTTATGAATATCCCCTGAAAGTTACAGGAGGTTCGGACCACTCCTGCTCCGTCAGTAGCCCGTTTCGTGCCCTAAGAAGCGGCCCTCTGAACCTCTAAGAGCCCCACTATAGTGGGATAACTTCCCCCTAAGTCCGCAGATGACATTTTCGGTGAAGGTAGGGTAACTGGGGTACCTCCGTAGGGTAACTGGTTCCCTACGGTAGGGTAATCATGTTTCCAAGGTAGAGTAACTTCACCTTGTTACGCCTTTATTCCCTTTGGGAGTCCGCGCAACCACATATAATGTTACCCCGGAGACCCGTGCAACGTTTACTATGTTTCCTTAACTTTACGCAAACATGTCCTCCGAAGGTTACCCTGTCTAACCCAATGTCACCAAGTCACTTTGTAGACACTTGTACCAACTCATGTCTACTGTTAGTATACTAAGTATACTGGTCTATCCTCAATCTGGTTACCTCTTGGTATACCATATGGGCTTGAGTTTAGTCCACTGTAGCTACCTCTCTATAGGGTCGTTACACCTGGATACCAAGGGACTTCATCATTTCTGACCAAAATTTAGAGGTAAAGCGAGAGTCCTGGTCAAGGACAATGCTGAGCGGGAGGCCATGGACGTCGAAGATGGGACTGTTAAGTTTCGTAAAGATCTTCTCAGAGGTGGCCTCATCCTTGAGGGGGATGAGATGTGTGCAGGAGGTAAAGCGGTCCATAATAACCATGATAGATGTATAGCCATCAGATTGGTTGAAAGGGCCGGCGAAGTCTATGGCTAGAGATTGGTAGGCTTCGTCGGGGTCAGGGAGGGTAAGGGATCGTCTATAGGGTAGGGTAGTGGACTCGTTGTTAATCTGGCACTTATCGCATGACCGACTGTATAGGACAATGTCCTGGCGCATCTGTGGCCACGAGAAGAAGCAAGCCGCAAAGGAGTAGCATTTGTAGGCTGAGAAATGCCCGAGCCCTTCATGGACAGTTTTGAGGATAAACTCCCGTAGGGATACCCCCTTCTCAAGAGGTCCTACCGGTATATAAAGCTTTTCGTACCCATTGGTGTTCTGGGCAAGTAGAAGGCCGTCGCAGATGGAATAGTGCAATTTGTTATCGGTTTCCTTGACCCTGGTGTAGACGGCGTCGGTCGTAAGGGCTTCTCTAACTCGCGGGGCGAGGATACCCATAAGGTGGGAGTGTAGGGTGCTTAGGAATTGGTTTGCATTGGTCACCTCATCGGAGCCATAGCCTGCTTGGCTGTAAAGGGGACTAAAGGCTGGCGAGGCCATGGGCGGAGTGGCTAGGATGGTATTATTTATACAGAAAGGGGGGAGGCTCTCTGAGAGGTCTGGAATATCGGGGAGCGAGGCCTGGCCTTCCTCAAGGGCTGTATTCGATATTGAAGTCCTATCCTGCTCTTTTCTTTTTGTCTTTTTACTCTGCTTCCGGATCTTAGGGTCCTTTGGCCAGTAGCCTGCACCTTCCTTTTCATTCTTATGTATTTCACACCCATTGTCAGTGCATGACATGCAGCTCATTTCTGAGTATCGTCGTTCCATTACACTAGAGATTCATCAGCAAAAAGCCATCCTGGATCAGATACGGTCGTGTTGCGTCCTGACTCTCGTAGTGTGGACTCTGCGTCCTGTGCCTCGTGTGCGTCCTGTACTCAGGCGCCACATCTAGTTGCGTCTGGCGGGTCCGGACACCCTTCTCAGTACTGGGTTCCGTCCGGACACATGCAACTAAGCAACCCTGTCTCCCATGCATCCAGACTTCAACCTCAACACCATCGCACATCAGGATTTACCACTACCCCTGAGTACCCTCCCAACCCCATGGTGAGAAAGGGGTATTTCTTGGCACAGAAAATATAGTTAGTGCTTGCACCAGGTGCGAAAGCCATCGTACCCTTAATCTGAAATTTGCGCTAAAGACCCCTGGGCCGAGTCAGACTGGCACTCAGAGTTCTATTTTCAGAACATCATCTTTGAATGAGTCAAAATGCCAGCTCACACCAGTGTGAAAGCGAGTGATAGGCATAAGACTCTCTAGTGCCAGGTGGTTTCTCGGCACTTAGCCTCCAACTGGACGCGATGCGACACTCCTTTCATCACAACACTCAACATCCACACTCTGGGGCCACAGCTGCAACACTCCACCACAGCCACACAATCGATCCTGAATCCGACACCTGGACGTTCCTGGGCTCGACGCCAGCTTCATAATGATGTAAGGTTCATCCCTCCGCGATTTTTATTCATCAAGTTACAGGACTGAATGGAGTCCTGGCGATCCCAGAACTCGATTGCAGATTCCCCCACAACCGCTGGGCCTATCCTGGATCTGATTGCGGGAGGTTGTTGGGCTCGACGATAGCAACGTAGTGGTATAAAGGACGTCTCTGTCGCATCAGAACTCATGAAATCGCTGACACTTGTGGGAGTTGTCTTTATAGATACCTTGGCGCTCCCAGAACTCGATGGCAGATTCCTCCATAACCACTGCTCCGATCCTGAATCTTATTGCGGGAGATCGTTGGGCTCGACGCCAGCTACGCAGCGGTATAAAGGACGTCTCTGTGGCATCAAAACCCAGGAAATCGCTGACTCTTGTGAGAGTTGTCTTTAGAGATATCCTAGCGCTCCCAGAGCTTGATGTCAGATTCCTCCACGACCGCTTGGCCGATTCTGGATCTGATTGCGCGATATTGTTGGGCTTGACGCCAGCTTCATAATGATGTAAGGTTCATCCCTCTGCGACCTTTATTCATGAAGTTACAGGGCTGAATGGAATCCTGGCGATCCCAGAACTCGATGACACATTCCTCCACAACCACCCCTCCGATCCTGGATCCGATTGCGGGAGGTTGTTGGGCTCGACGCCAGCTACGCAGCGGTATAAAGGACGTCTCTGTTGCATCAAAACCCAGGAAATCGCTGACCCTTGTGGGGGTTGTCTTTATAGGTAGTACCCTGGTGCTCCCAGACCTCGATAGCAGATTCCTCCACAACCACTGCTCCGATCCTGGATCTGATTGCGGGAGATTGTTGGGCTCGATGCCAGCTACGCAGATGTATAAAGGACGTCTCTGTCGCATCAAAGCTCATGAAATCGCTGACCCTTGTGGGGGTTGTCTTTATAGGTAGTACCCAGGCGCTCACAGAACTCAATGGCAGCTTCCTCCACAACCACTGCTCCGATCCTGGATCTAATTGCGGGAGGTTGTTGGCCTCGACGCCACCTTCACAATGATATAAGATACTTCCCCCTGCAATCTTTATTCATGAAGTTACAGGGTCCCGGGTAGGGGAGGGGTTCCTTATGAGTATCATGATCAGTCCTGTATATTAGAACAATAGAACACTAGTAGTAGTAAATTTAATACAGTGAGAGCATGAAATCTATTGTGACCCAGGTCAGGAAAAGGTAAAGGGGGAACCCTTCGCTTAACTCACGAAGATGTGGTCTGGCGTCAGGTGGAATCCTGAGTATTAGGTGGTCCGTCAGGTAGCGTCCTGAGTATTAGGTGCTGCGTCTGCTGCGTCCTGAGGATTACATGCTGCGTCAGGTAGCATCAGGTGCGTGGTGCAGTAGGGTGATTGCGTTCTGATTTGCGATTTGCGTTCTAGCGTCCAGTGCGTTAGACGCACAGAATACACAGAACGCAATGTATTATTTTTGCTGATGTTGGGAGAGTTCTATTGTTACCCCCAGAGTTTCCAATCGATATTCTGCTATTGTTGCTGGCTGCACTTAATGTGGCCTGCAAGGAAGCAGAGGCCTTATGCTTCTGGTGCGAGTTATTGCATTTCTGGTAATCTCGGCCATAAGATATTCAGGGCGGCAACGACTGATAGAGTCACGGCTGGGAAGGGTGGGAGAGGTTTGGGCTTCGCCTGAGTGGTACATGGTGTCGTCTGATTCAATGCTAGAATCGGCAGATGAGGCGTAGCTTGTATTGATCTGTAGGGGTTGGGTGGGGTCAGGTAGCTCAAGGCTGTCATAATCGATAGTGGGGTCCCTGAGACTTATATCTCGCGGCCTGGGGTTCCCTCATGGATTCTCGATAGGTAGTCTGCTAGGAAATTCTTTGCTTCTGGCTGGTACTCTATTTTAAAATCAAAGCAACTAATATGTGTCAGCCATCTCTGCTGTAGTCCATTGAGATTCTTTTGTATCATGAGTTTAGTGAGGCTTTTGTGGTCTGTAACCACTGTAAATTGTCTGTGTAGCAAGTGGGGAGCGAATGCTTCCATACCCTCAATGATTGCGAGCGTTTCCTGTTGGTGTGTGGGGTAGTTGCTTTGTGATGGCGTCAGCTTCCTGCTGTGGAATGCTGCAGGTCTGGCAGCATCTCTGGTTGGTCCTGGGCCTATCCAAGCGCCCATTCCTGTAGGGGATGCATCGGTAAAAAGCCATATCATATCTGGCTTATTATAGTTGATCAGTCTAAGGACTTTGTGCTTATCTGCAGCTCGCTTGACCGCTTCGAAGACTGCTTCCTGCAGATCCGTCCACAGCCATTCAGCGTTCCCACTCAGCTCTGTGAGCGGGGCTGTGATGGTGGCGATGTGGGGAATGAACTGCGAGATATAATTAACCATTTCATTGAATCACTGCAGTTCTTTCTGGCTTTCTGGTCTTGTCTAGTCCATTATGGTCCGGACTTTCTCTGGTGCAGGGTGGATGCCATCATCGTCTATCATATAGCCTAGGATATCGAGTTTTGTGGCAAAGAAAACACTTTTCTTTGGGTTGGCATAATAGCCGGCGTTCTGCAGCTTACTGCAGCTTACTGCAGGCGTTCGTAACGTCTTTTACATGCTCTTCAAACGTGTCACTGAAGACAAAAATATCCTTAATGTAGACCCATATGTTCTTGCCTAATTCGTCGTGGAACAGGTCCTCCATAGTCCTCACAAAGGTTCCGGGAGCATTCATGTCTCCTTGCATCATGACATGGCTGATAAAACCGCCGAAGGGTGTCTTGATAGTGTTGTACTTCACATCATCTGGATGCACTCTGGTCTGGAAGTAGGCGTCACTGAGATCTATCCTGCTGCGGAATCGTCCTCTGGCTACCGCATTTAGTATAGTGTTTTGTTCTGGGATCTGTGTGTGATCGGCCTGGGTGTTATCATTCCTGAAGCGGAGGTCTACCAAGGGGCGGATTCTGCCATCACTTTTTGCTTCCACAAACATGCTGGCTCCTCCAGGCACACTGGTCCTATGGAGGATACCGGCGTTCATCTGCGTGTTGATCCATGCCTTGTATTTGGACATCAAGGCTTGTGGCGCTTTGAAAGTGGGTGTCTTTAAAAGCTTCGTCGGCTCTATGAGGCTTATCCTGTGCATTATCTTGCGTACTGGGAGCAGTTCCTCAGGTACTTCTTTGACAAATACCTTGGGGAACATCACCAGAAAGTCTGGTACTTCCTGTGGCTTCGTCATGGCTGATCTAGACTCTCTAGATTTTCAGTCACTGGTAACTCTAACTTTATACTTGGAGACATAGATGCTGTTCTTTTAGCAATCAATTACCGCTCCTAGCTTTTTGAGATCGTCCATGCTGATGAGGATATCATAGTCTGATACTGGCGTAACCAGCATAGACACCTTATCGACTCTCATCTTGCCTAGCTGAATCATAACCTCAACAGAGAAGTTGCTAGTTGATCGCGATCCTTTAACTGCAATCTTCAGCGTGACAGGATTCTTCCTAGCTGTGTAGGGCATGTTGTGTGTTGTAACGAATTTGTTGGATATCAGGGTACCGCCAATAAATCCTGTATCTGTAAGGGCTCTGGCGGGCTTGCCATTGATGTTGATAGTAAATTCGAGTGCCTGGAATAGCCTGTCCTTGGGCGTGCCTACTGTAGTCTTGTAGGTTCTGATAGAGCCGCTCCCATCTAGCTCCTCTGTGCTGTCTGTATCGGGCTCATATTTGCCTTCGCTGCTGTTTGGACTTTCCTCAGAGAGGCGAACATGGTTGGTCTTAACTTCTTTCTTTGGGCACTCATTTGCCAAGTGTCCGCTTTCGCCACAGTGGAAACAGGCTCCTTCTGCCTTGCGGCGGTCCATCTGAGCCTTACTTGGCTTGTTGGATTTGGTATAGGTCCTCTTCTTGGCCGGGGCTTTTCCTTTGCCTGTGCTCCTAGGCGTTGATGTGGCAGAGGGCTTGTGGTAGGTATTCTCTTTCTTTGGTGTATGGGGTTTGCTGCTAGAAGCCTGGCTTCTATCGCTGCCTTTTTAGCCACCAGTTCTGTACATAGTAGCATCATAGCGTTCTGCCACAGCTACCATTTGGTCCCAGGTATCTTCTGGTCTGAGCTGGGGCTCAACATTGCGGCGTAGTCTAGAGTCCATATCGTCAAGAAATCGCTGCTTCTGTGCATAGTCTGAGATGGATCCATTGGGACGGGATCCTTTGAGGTCCGCAAGCTCTCCAGCTATCTTCGTTATGTGTGCTGGCTGTCCACCTGCTGTCTGGCGGATATTCTGCCACTTGTAATAGGTGTCATCGGTGTTTGTAGATGCTTCGAATAGCTGCTGAAAGCGTTGTATTAACTGCGCTAGAGTTAGGTCCTCCATTTCTCTGTCTAGCATCTGATATGCGTTGTTGGCCTTGCCATCTGTGTAGGCGCCATTGTAGTATGCCACCCCAGGGGAGTGGTCATTTAGTCCTGATCTCGCTAGGTGCTTCTTGAATGTTCTGAGCCAAAGCTTGAGTTTGTCTGGTTTCAGGTCTTCTCCTTCACCACTAAACATAGGCGGTTTGGGGAGCTTGGGAGGAGGCAACCTGGCCAGGCCTGGTTCTGCCATGGTGCCTGTAGGTGGGTCTGGGGTTGGAGGTGGTGGATCTGGTCGTTCAGGGTACTCTCTGGCGCTCCTGGATCTTGAGGGTCTTTCTGGTGTGTCTGGGATGAATGTACCAGGTAGTGGTTGGTCTCTATGCTCTCGGGAGGGCGCTCTAGTTGGTGTCTGACTTCCAAGGACTCCTAGAATGCTGGGTGCTCGCCACCTGCTTGTACTGGGGCGTTCTAGTGGGCGTTTAGTTTTGGAAGTTTGCTGGGCTGCTGCTCTTGCTGCTGCTCCTTCCTCAAGCCGCCGAGTTTCTCTTTGAATGAGTTCCTCAGCTATGAGGTCGTGGTCTTCGTCTGAATCGGTATCTAGATCTCCTGAAAGGAGGTGACTGGTCCTTGCTGGTGTATCTGCCATTACCCTAGCGGGAATAGCTTACCTAATAATTAAGAGCGAGGTATATGGCTCAATAGGATGACCATATATCCAAACCTATAGTCCCGAAGTTATGAGCTTCCTAGATGCATCTGGAAGATAAATCGGACCACTGCAGAAGAGCACATTTCAAGATATGTTTAGCTGATTGGAACGATGTTTGGAGAACACTACTCCTCTTACTCCAGTCGCATATGCATATTGCTACATAATGCTTTGATAGCTGGATATCGGAACTGATCACTCCATATTCCACACTACTATTGGTATGTAGGCATTTGGACTGCATATTCATATATAGTCTATCATGACGAAGAGATCGAAGACTGTCTACTGGTGGAGTGGGGACACCCTCAGATCAAATAGCAGTTCGGGAGATTCTCTGAGTTGAGCTGGGCAAGTTTTCAGGGTCAAACAGTGTTCGCACTTTGTTCTGACGAACTGAATTGTTAAGAAGATACTTCTTAACTAAAGAAGTCGAAGTAGCATGAACATTAGTATAAATAGTAGGCCTCTCCCCCGGTGGTTGAAGAATCATCAAGCAACGGAGAAGAGACCTTAACAATATAACAAGTTAGCGAGTTATATTCTAACTCTTTGATATTTGATTACACTTTATTACTTTACCTTTATCAAATAATTACCAACGAGCCTTCCTGACTATTAATCTGTTGTCTCGAATATCCTTGGCCTAGTTAGCTTGGAATCCTACCGTGTTAGCTACCCCTTAACACTATATTGTTATTCTTCTGTCACCAAGGCTCATACCCGACCTCATGCTATCAGACTTGATTGCCTGTCTGATCCTATATTACCTTTTTTTCATCCGCGAAAACGATACTGAGACTGCTGTTGACGCATCTCAACTAACAGAAGAACCCTTGGACGATTGGGAACCAGAGTCAGAAGGAGGAGTTACTTTACCGTGCTCCACTCCTTCTCCCCCACGAACCCTCCCATCCCAATCGTCAACCCCAAAGACCATTATCCATCGATCTCCTTCTATTGATCGCCTAGATCAAATCGCAAAAAACTACCAGGAATATATCGATTCTTTTGAACAAAATTGGTGGAATACAAAATACGGGCCCATTCGGCACCCATTCCCTTCCAAGAGACGAAAGACCAAAACCTATTCTTATCAGGTTTGTTAAACCAAGATGACGGAAAACCAACCTGGTTCACCTTTTCCTTTCGAAGCCTCACATCAGCAAAGATTCTAGCTTGCATTCTGAGCGTCCTGTGCATCAGACGCACAGGACGCCAGAACGCCAATCGCGAATCAGGACGCAACCATAGTACCACACCACTCACCAGACGCAACCGGACGCAGCACCTAAGACTCAGGACACACCGGATGCAGCACCTAATAGTTAGGATGCCACCTTACGCTGGACCATATCTTCCTGAGATAAGTGAAGGGTCCCCCCTTTACCAGTTTCTGACCTTGGTCACCTCGGTCACAATACTAGATTTCATGCTATCATATCAAAGAATTAAATTTACTACTATTCTACTATGGTTCTAATATACAGGCTAATCCACATAGAAACACCCATCATGATACTCATAAGCAGCCTGAGCCTTCTAACAAAATACCCGTTCACAGGCAAGTTTAACCCCCCCTAGCCGGGACCCTGTAACATCATGAATAAAAGTCGCGGAAGGATGAATCTTATATCCTTGTGAAGCCGGCGGCGAGCCCAACAACCTCCCGCAAACAGAATCAAAATCCGTCCAGCGGTCATGGAGTAATCTGCCGTTGAGTAAAATATCGCCAGGGTTACTATAAAGATCCTCTCCACAGAAGACAGCGACTTCCTGGGTTTTGATACGAGAGAGACGTACCTTATACTGTTAGAGAGCTGGCGTCAGGCCCAACAACCTCCCGCAAAGAGCATCAAAATCCGTCCAGCGGTTGTGGAGTAATCTGCCGTCAAGTAAAATATCGCCAGCTTGATACCTAATACACCCTCCACAGAAGACGGCGATATCCTGGGTTTCGATGCGACAGAGACGTATCTTATACCGTTGGGAAGCTGGCGTCAAGGCCAACAACCTCCCACAAAGAGCACCCAGATCCGTCCAGCGGTTGTGGAGTAATTCGCCGTCGAGTAAAATATTGCCATGGCTACTATAAAGATCCTCTCCACAGAAGACAGCGATTTCCTGAGTTCTGATGCGACAGAGACGTACCTTATACCGTTGGGAAGCTGGCGTCAAGGCCAACAACCTCCCACAAAGAGCATCCAGATCCGTCCGGCGGTTGTGGAGTAATCTGCCGTCGAGTAAAATATCGCCACGGCTACTACTCTTACTATAAAGATCCTCTGCACAGAAGACAGCGATTTCCTGAGTTTTGATGCGATAGAGACGTACCGTATACCGTTGGATAGCTGGCGTCGAGCCCAACAACCTCCCGTAAACAGAATCAGGATCGGTTGAGCGGTTGTGGAGGAATCAGCCTTCTGATCCAAAGATCGCCAGCCTTGTAACTTCATGAATAATAGCCCTGTAGGGATGAATCCTATACCAGTATGGAGCTGGCAGCGAGCCCAGTAACTTCCAGTTATAACATTTAGGATTAGTTTAGTGGATGGGATGGAGTATTGCAGCTGGTGCTCGGGAATGTGGGTGTTGGGTGTGTTGATGAAAGAGTTTAGGTCAGTCGCGTCGCGTTGGGGGCTACTAAGTGCCGAGAAACCTCCATGAACAGCCTGCCAGTGAGTGCTAGACTAGAGAGTGTTCTGGCTATCACTCGCTTTCAGACTGGAGTAAGCTGGCATTTTGGCTCCCTCAAAGATAAAGTTCTGAAAATAGAACTCTGAGTGCCAGGGTGACTCTGGCCTGGGGTCTTTAGCGTAAATATATGATTAAGGGTACGATGGCTTTCTCACCAGGCGCCAGGCCCAAGTATATTTTCTTTGCCAAGAAATACTCCTTGCTCACAACTGGGCTACTAGAAGACAAAGCAGGCTGAAAGGAGAATCAGGGGTAGTGGTGAATCCTGATGTGTGATGGTGTTGAGGTTTAAGTCAGGATGCATGGGAGGCAGGGTTGCTTGGTTGCATGTGTCCGGATGGCACCCAGTGTAGGAAAGGGTTTCCAGACGCACCAGACGCAACCAGATGTGGCGCATAAGTACAGGACGCACAGGACGCACAGGACGCAGAGTCCAGGCCAGAAGAGTCAGGACGCAACACAACTGTATCAGATGCAGGCCACCTTTTTGCTGATGCATCCCGTGATGAATCACCAGATGACCCTATGGATGATGAAAGCACGACACCTCTTGCTTCATCTTTCGCCCCATCATCCGGACCTCTCACGATTCCCTCTGGACCCAGCTCATTAGCAATGAGTCGATCCACAAGTCCACCTTTCCGGGTTGGAATGTCAACCTCCCGTTCGAATTCCAGGCAACACTCGAGAAACCCCACGAATCCTACTGAACTCCTTAAACGACAAATTGCCCAAGCATTCCAGTTTATCTCGTCTACAATACAGCAGAGTCATGATGAAAATCAAATAGCTCTCGAAGCATTATCAGACGATGCTAGAGTACAGTACGCAAACCTACAATTGCTACAAACCCGGTTAGCAAAGGGTGAAACAATTGTCGACAAGGAGTTAAGTGATGCTAGGCAAGCATTGTTAACGCTGGAAGGGGCAACTCGAGTCGAGCGAGAACGTCTAACAGCCGAAATAGCTGGAGAGTTTAGACGACAAGAAGCACAACAGAAAGAGGATGCGGAGTTAGCAAAAGACCGTGATAGGATCCTGGAACGTGAAGTTCTCGAACTAAAAGAGAAGGTTAAAAACCAGGACACTACCTGGCAACAAGTCCTCCATGATCACGAGGAACGGGCGGATCAGCTACTAAAGCAACAAAAGGTCGAGGCGGCCGCTCAACAACAAAAAGGCCGTCAAAAAGCAAGAGATCTCCTTGACAAGCAATGATTCAAATTTCAAGCGTTAATACAAACCTTAACTGCAAGAATCGATCGTGCTGAAAAACCTCATTATACCATTCCACCAACCGATGGTGGGGATGGTGACCCTGGACCTTCTAACCGAAGGCAACAAAACCCTTGGATACCACCCGAAGGTATAAACTCTGACAAAGAGTCAGCATCAACTCCCCGACAAAGTAAAGGAAAGGAAGTTGATCAAGGAGGAAACAACCAACCGCCACCTCCACCAGGAAATACTGGTGGAGATCCCGACCCAGACGACGATGACGATGATGATAGCGACAAAGATGGTGGGGATGGCAGGGGCAGGAGAGGCAGACGTCCGGAACCCAACGCTCGGAGACCATCGATCCCAAGAGATACTTCTCCCCGTACTAGGGCAATGCTAGAATTTATGCAAAGTCTTAGTACTTCACAGCGACCAATAAAAAACACTGCGGAACCTCCTTATTTTTTTCAAGGAGAAGATAACCAAGATGTAAGAAACTGGCTAACGGCATGTGAAGATTACTTCGATCGCAACCCTATACAATGGGAGAATCACTCATATCACATCGTATTTGCCTTAGGAAAGACTAAGGGAAATAAAGTTGCACCTTTTTTGGAGAAATACCAGAAGGTTATGGGGGGTTTAGGAGGTTACACTCAAGACCCTAGCTATTTAAGGTGGGAACGTTTTCGACAAGAGATTATTAGTGTTCGTTACGGGGCCCCGTTTCTGACAAACGGGGCGCCAAGAGCAGGTTATTAACTGCATATTAAAAAAGGAATCGTCCAAATCGGACCAAAACTGAGTGAGATAGAGCTCTGTGAAGATGTCTAACTTCAAAGAGCTCTATCTCAGTCAGTTCTTGTCCGAATTGGATGATTTTTTCGACCAGTTAATCAGAATAACCTATGTTATTTTGTCCCCGCTCCTCGGAAACGGGCCCCGTAACGAAGCCTAGAGATTATTAAACGATACATTAGTATCGAAGAGGAACGACGAGCCCTAGAAGAAATGGATAAAATTATCTATAAGGGCAGAATTGATAAATATCTTTTACTCCTCGAAAATCTCAACATTAAGGCCGGTCTCACAGGAATAGCGTGGAGGGTCAAAGTTGAAAGCAAACTTCCGCAGGATATCCTTCGTCGATTATCTCATTTCAAATTCAAAGATGATAATCACTGGATAGAAACCTTACGGGAAGTTGGAAGACAGGAAGAAGAACTTCTCGAGCGTGGAAAATTGTCGAAATCTATAACAACCCCTCACAACCCCGCACCAAAGCGCAAACAAGAAGGGTCAGAAAAGGGATTAAACACGAAATTCGAAAAAAAGAATGAGAACAAACCACGAACGGAAAATACCTCTCGATGGAAATCTCCATGGACAACGACAGGGAAACGAACTGGAAATAATTCCAAGGATGAACATACCGACTGGAAGAAAGCTCACAAAGGTATCGCAGAAGATGTGGTTGAAAAACGAAAGAGGGAAAAACAATGCCCCCGTTGCAGCCTTGGGAACCACACATGGAGAAAATGTCGAAAACCGATCGTAGTGGCAGCTACCTTCGCTTATGAGGATAGGGGAAACCCTAAACCTCATCGAAAGCCACGAACTTCAACGCTGGCTATTCACAACCCTCCGCCGTCGCGCTCACAGCAAGTCCCTAAGGTTAACCGAGTATATCGAGAAATGCCTACCCAAGTCTGGGAATTATCCGATACAGAAATGTCATAGGTGTACGCGTCGAAATTTATCTGAAGTATTTCCTTTCCTAAGTCTATAAGTCCTTATACTGCCTCGCTTAGTGGACAAACTAGGGCGGATGCCACCGTGTCTTTAAGAATGACAAGGACACGGGTAAGTCGCGTCTTAGATTCAAGAAGCAAGCAGGTACCACTTATTATTAAGGCAAGCAGGGAGCAAATACGAAAAGAAAATTTTTTCACACGCTAGTTACACCTCGGCATGTTTCGAAAGTTCTTGGCAAAGTCTTGGCCCTCGTACAAAATTTCTCACTGCAGATCCTGGACAATCCAACCGATCTGCAGGCACCGCCACTATGTGTGGAATTAAGGGACTGACGTACTTTTTTTGTCCTCCCGAAGGAGGACGGAGGTTGCCTTCCTAGGAAGGACTTTTGGTGCCACCCGAAGGTGGACTTTTGGTTGCCCCCCGAGGGGGGACTTGACATCATCCCGGAGGATGGAGACTCGTTGATGACGCGAGTACAAATTATATTTGTTCTTGCCCTTAACAGGAGTTGAACGCATGACCTTACGGGTAATACTGGAGGAGCCATTTCCAGCAAACCGCTAGACCACAGCGGACGGTACAGAATTATGATCAGATGATCACGCCTTATACCCCATCTTCGTGTAAGAACTCGTTTATGCAACAACACTTGTTGCTATGCATCAACAAAACAGATGTCGCCACAACAACCATGCTACACGATAGCTAAGTTCCCTTTTAATTTAGACTTTAGCGTTGGTATTGGGCTCATTTAGTGAGCTTTATAATTTTGGGGACCCCTCGGCAGGGGGTAAAGACCGCTCGTAGTGGGCTGCCCAGAAGTATAAGATGTTTTAATTTTTATCGTGACAGTTTGTCTGAGGAGACCTCAGTGGTCGAAACAACGCAGGCGTTGTCACAAACACCTGCAATTATACCATACACAGCATGCCTAAACAGGGCAAACAACAACTACAATTACGCCCTAAACGAACGGATCGACGGGCAGATCCCAATATACGAGAACCTGATCGCTATAACTGTCCTGAAGGACATGCGCACATATATATCCTTGGCAAACGCTATCAAATTCCAGTTCTATTAGATTCTGGATCAAATATTTTCCTCATCAACGAGCAACTCATTGAGGACCTCCACATCCAGTACCACTCGAGAACAGATGCAGTTCAAATTCAAGGGTTTACCGGAGAAACTATCGCTTCTGGTGGAATCAATTTCACAAAACCTCTATTCCTAGAAATAGGAAACAATCAACACCTTTCACTCGTTTCCTGCGAAATAGCTCCAGCAGGAAAGTATGGTCTGATAATACCATTCGGATGGTGGCATCAGGAACACCCTATCACCGATATCGCAAACTCAAAAAACTGGTCCTTTGACGATCACAATTGCCAATCGCACTTACTTCCTGAAGACGAAGGAATCTCCGTAGAAAGGGATGAGGATGTCTTAAATGACCCAAACGCCGTGGTCATCGGTCGAATAGAAAAGGTTGATGACGAAAAGGTTACCATTATCGACCGGCTACCGGAAAGGTACCACGACTACCTCGACCTATTCCGTCCTTCTACAGCAGAGAAATTAGCACCTCGCCGTACCTTCGACCATGCGATTGACCTCAAACCTGATACGCAGCCACCATGGGGTCCAATATACCCATTATCGCAAAAACAGCTTGAGGCGTTACGCAAATACCTCGATGATATGCTTAAACAAGGCAAAATTTCCCCAAGCAAATCACCAGCAGGCGCACCCATCCTTTTCGTTCCAAAACTGGATGGTCACCTAAGGCTTGTTGTTGACTACCGTGGACTAAATAAGGTTACGATTCACACCAAATATCCTATCCCCCTAATGACGGAATTAAGAGATCAAGTCCGTGATGCTCAAATCTTTACGAAGTTGGACCTGAAAGATGGTTTCCATCTAATCAGAGTTCGTAAAGGAGATGAATGGAAAACCGCCTTTCGAACTCGGTATGGACATTATCAATACCGAGTAATGCCCTTTGGGTTAGTCAACGCACCAGCCACCTTCCAGACTATGATGAACGAGATTCTACGGGAATTTCTTGACCAAGGAGTTGTTGTATATATCGACGATATTTTTATCTACTCCAAGACGGTTGAAGAACATATTATAATCGTTCGAAAGGTTCTGCAAAGGCTCTGCGAATACTGAATGGCTATTTCCTTGGAGAAAAGCGTGCGTCATGTAAAAAAGGTGGATATTTTGGGTTATGTTGTGGCAACGGATGGGGTAACAATGAATGAGAAGAAGGTGGAATCTGTGAAGGCTTGGAAAGCCCCAGCCTCGGTGAAGGATGTTCAGATTTTTATTGGGTTCGCCAACTTTTACCGGAGATTCATTAAGAACTTCTCGGCTATCTGTGCTCTGATAACTAATCTGTTAAAAGGAGACCCCAAGAAATTCTTTTGGGGCAAAGAACAACAAGAGGCCTTCGATGACCTAAAGCGCCGCTTCATATCAGCACCAACCTATGTCATTTCTATCCAGAACTTGACACGGTTGTGGAAACAGATGCCTGCGATTATGCACTAGGATGCATCCTGTCGCAGTTTCATGGAAAAAGACTTCATCCTGTCGCCTTCCATTCCCGAAAGCTTAGCCCAGCTGAGCGAAACTACGACATCCATGACAAAGAATTATTGGCTATCCTCGTTGCCTTCATGGAATGGAAACATTACTTGGAAGGAACTGAGAAACCAATAACCGTCTATACCGATGATCAGAACCTACAATATTTCCTTACAACAAAAGCCTGGACGCATAGACAGATTCGGTGGGCACAGAAACTCTGTAGTTTTAATTTTAAAATTATCTACCAACCAGGCACCAAAGAAGGCAAGCCCGACACTTTAAGCAGGCGGCCGGAGTACCGCCCTGAAGAGGGAGCTACGCATCGCGAGCAACAAATTTTTGAAACCTCAGCACTTCGGAAAATTCCAAATCGCCGTTGTGTGGAGGAGAGATTCAGAACAGCTCCAACAGGAATTGCCTCATATGGAAAAGGAAATAGGCATTCGGATTCAAAGGCTGGATGAGAAAGCTCGAATCCCCAGAAAAGGGTCTAAGCTTGCAGCAGGACACGACCTCTATAGTAGTATCGAAGACATACTTATCCCTGCAAATAACCGAGCACTAGTCAAAATCGGTTTAGCGATCGCAGTACCCGAAGAAACTTACTGTCGCATAGCACCAAGAAGTGGCTTGGCTACCAAAGGTATCACGGTAGACGCAGGGGTTATCGATGCATATTACAGAGGAGAAGTCAAGGTCCTACTCGTTAATCATGGAAAGTTGGATTACAAGGTCAAGTTAGGAGAACGCATAGCGCAGTTGATCGTGGAAAGAATGGATGATCAGGAGTGGATGGAAACTGAAGAATTGGATGAGACTGAGAGAGCTGAAAAGGGTTTCGGCAGCAGCGGAACAGGGGTGGAGTTGAAAGAAACCCAACCAACGATATGCTTCCTTCAAGCAGATGGCAACCATGTGTTTTACGATTCCTCCGATATTAACCAACACCCTATTCTATGTAAAGGGCAAGTGTTATTATCAAATACCATTATCGCCAAAGCAAATCTGAAAGGATTTGAAGCTTATTTTTTGGCTAAAGTTCACGAATTGGCAGAGGAAGATCTAGGTTGGATGCAACGAAAGGAAGAGTTGAAAACTTTAAAAGAAAAGGGAAAGGAATTGCCTAAGCAATGGTCGATAACCTATAGCCTCCTCTACTACAAAGACCGCCTATTTATCCCCGCAAACGAGGACCTCCAAACACTTATTGCTAAGGCATGTCACGACTCCCAAGTAGCAGGTCACTTCGGACAAGAGAAAACTCTAGAAATTATCACACGGGATTTCTACTGGAAGGGATTAACCGACTGGGTAAACGATTACGTTCATTCCTGCACCGCCTGTCAATAAGCGAAAGCTCCACGACATGCAAGATTTGGGTTACTTAATCCCCTACAAGTACCCTATGCGGCGTGGGCTTCAACTTCGGTAGATTTTATCACACAGTTACCGAAATCAGCAGGATACACTCAGATCATGGTTGTGGTAGACCGTTTTACAAAAATGGCCCACTTTATCAGATTAGAAGAAAAAGCGACCGCAAGAGATGTGACAGAATCCTTCCTTAAGGAAGTATGGAAACTTCACGGATTACCTTCAGAAATTATTTCTGATATGAATGCGAAGTTTGCTGGAGAATTTTGGGAATCATTGTGCAAAAAACTCGGCATCAAACAAAAAATGTCAACAGCGTACCACCCTCAATCTGATGGACAAACGGAACGAGTTAACCAAGTGCTGGGAGGCTACCTCGGTATATTTGTCAACTACGATCAGGACGACTGGTATCATTTCCTACCCTTAGGCGAGTTTGCTTATAACAACTCCGTAACCAACGCACACAATATGACCCCTTTCTTCGCAAACTATGGCTATCATCCTCAAACTGAATGGCTGAAGGAACGTGAAGCGCGAAATCCAGGAGCAAACCTTTACGTTCACTGGATGCAAACGATACATCAACAAGCGAGACAATCTCTAGAAAAGACCAGGGAAGCCATGGGACGTTATTACGATCAGAAGGCTAAGCAACAACCTGACTTCAAAATAGGTGATATGGTTATGCTTAATGCCAAGAATATCCGCACTAAACGCCCATCCAAGAAATTATCCCCTAAGCTATACGGCCCTTTCAAAATCCTGGAACAACGAGGAGAGCTTGCGTATAAACTCGAATTATCGGAACGTTGGAAAATCCACCCGGTATTTCATATATCACTACTCGAGCCCTATCGAACATCTATTCGACCAGCCCGAGAACAACCACCTATGGAACCCGAAGAGATCAATGGTGATCTTGAATGGGAGGTGCCAGTGGAAAAAATCATTAAGAGTGAAATAATCTCTTATGATCGGAGAGTCCGTGGCAGGAGCAGGACCTTCGAAGAACTCCGCTACTACGTGAAGTGGAGAGGGTGCTCGGAAGATGAGAATACCTGGGAACCACCTGAGCACTTAGAACGAGCACAGGAATTGGTACAAGATTTTCATAGAGAAAATCCAGATATGCCAAGACTGGGCTAAGTAGTATTACATGGAAAGGTTTTCCTCTCGTGGCCAAGCAAACGAGGAAGGTTTTTCACCCTACCTTGTAGAGTACTAAATGGATTTAATGTTTATTATGTATTACTTCGCATGTATTAATATATAAGGGATTCGAGGACAAACCCTTATGAGGAGGGAGCTAATATTACCCTAGCGGGAATAGCTTACCTAATAATTAAGAGCGAGGTATATGGCTCAATAGGATGACCATATATCCAAACCTATGCTCCTGAAGTTATGAGCTTCCTAGAGGCATCTGGAAGATAAATCGGACCACTGCATAAGAGCACGTTTCAAGATATGTTTATCTGATTGGAACAATGTTTGGAGAACACTACTCCTCTTACTCCAGTTGCATATGCATATTGCTGCATAATGCTTTGATAGCTGGATATCGGAACTGATCACTCCATATTCCACATTACTATTGGTATGTAGGCATTTGGACTGCATATTCATATATAGTCTATTATGACGAAGAGATCGAAGACTGTCTACTGGTGGAGTGGGGACACCCTCAGATCAAATAGCAGTTCGGGAGATTCTCTGAGTTGAGCTGGGCAAGTTTTCAGGGTCAAACAGTGTTCGCACTTTGTTCTGACGAACTGAATTGTTAAGAAGATACTTCTTAACTAGAGAAGTTGAAGTAGCATGAACATTAGTATAAATAGTAGGCCTCTCCCCCGGTGGTTGAAGAATCATCAAGCAACGGAGAAGAGA
>Ga0307517_10003960_pt1 | contig 22939 bp, 16 predicted proteins | sample 23_EM_MG_FD_194515 | JGI IMG/M metagenome (GOLD analysis project Ga0307517, IMG submission 194515) | Populus trichocarpa ectomycorrhiza microbial communities from riparian zone in the Pacific Northwest, United States - 23_EM | ecosystem: Host-associated > Plants > Roots > Unclassified | place...
TATTTTTGATTACTATAAAAAAAAGATGTGAGAATAAGATCCAGTATAGAAAAAGAAAAGATCATAAAGAGAAGAGGCACTGACCGGGCAAAGCTCTTTTGTTATTTCATTCAAGGTCTTTTTGGGTTTTTGATGTATGACCTGAGTAGTGATATTGAAGGATGATGGTCAGTAAACCAGGCAATACTCATTAATGAGAAAGATCTAAAAATCCAGTCTCTTACTAGGAATCCAACAGCCTGTCTTATATGCTTTAATTCATCCCAAGCTGAGCCTGCAAACTGTAAATAAAAAGATACTAGGTAAACAAATAACATAGCACTGCAAGGAATCCACAGCTGAAAAACATTATGACTGCTCACTTCCTCAGTTGCCTCATAGCACCACTGTTCTAATTCAGCCAAACCAGCTTTTACATATTCTCCATTACTGAATGAGCAACACTCGCGCCGTAAAAGAAGACTGCAGGTGCGCATAAAGCAAGGCATTACATAATTTTCATGGGAAGAGAGGGAGAGGGGGTGAGTTTTGAATGTATTTACCTGTTGAACAACTGAACATTGATGAAAGAGAATATTTGAGTGAACACTTTACGCACTAAGAAGGGAGGTACCTGAAAAACAGATTATCAATGTGAATGATACCTTTCCAAGAAAACAGTTCCATAGTTGTTATTACATCCTCTATAGAATTGTAACTCACATTGTTCGCTTTCATTGTCTTCAAGTAGCTATTTAAGCTTTTGACGATGCTTTGCCAATGAGCAATTAAAGCTTGCTGAGCAACAGCATTAGCTTGAGAGCGACCTTTCACTAAACTTGCCCTGGAAGTCCTTGGTGCCTGTACAATGTTTGAAATATATATAACTTGCATAAGCACATTGTACCCAAAAAAAATTTCATTAGCACACAAACACAGGTTGCCCGCTTTGGTCAGTCATCCACTCTTTCAGGATGTGGGCACTCCCTGTCTACATCCCAGGGCATGTGGAAAAAGCTTAATTTTTTTAAAAAGCTACCAAGAGTAGTAACTATTGAATCATGCTTACTGAAGTAGCTTAGAAACAACCTGAATGCATAACCCAAGCAGTGGGGAGATTTCTTTCTTCAGATTGTCTCGTATCATTCCATATATCTTCTCAAGGAAGGCTGTAAGTTGCTGCTTGAAAAGTAATGCTGGATACTTAGCCTCAACCTGTCGCAAGTCATCCAGTCTACTAAGCCCCCGACTGTTAAGAAATGAAAGTCCAGAACTCTGAGGAGATGCCCTTAGCCCCTGAATAACAAGAACAATTAGAAAAAAGAAAAAAAATGACAAGAAGATGCAAGACACTTCTATAAAACACGAATTTACTTGAGACATTCTCCCAAAGAGAGAAGCAGATGATGTTCTCCGTCTTTGTGGTGTCAAGCTAGCAGCACCACTTGCTTTGAGTGTGTGTTGCAGCAGCAGCAGCAATGTGGATGAATTAGATAACCAGTAGGCTAAGACATCATTGTTATCAGGGACCTTCGATAAGATAAACAGGTAGCCAACATCAGTCCTATCTAGTCAGTTTACAACTAGTTTGAGGTGAAAGCAAAATCAGAAGGCAATATATTGTGATTTTGTATAAAAGAAAGGGCAATCTCATATTTGAACACCCAAAAGATGATACTTTACCTCAATGGAAGAAGCTATTGTCTGAATGATACGATCAAAAACAGTTGTCCTTTCAACTTCAAATGACCTCCAGTGAAGAAGACATTTGTATATGACACAGGCTGCAACTGGTTTCCCCCCGGAGAATCCCAAGTTCTGTGATACACATTTGATCAGCAGGTCCTGGTTCTCCTGAATCAAAAATGCAGATGGCAAGAAAAGAATTAGCAAGAGGTTAAGATCTTAGAGGTATCAAAGATTATGACCCTTGGTCCTCAATGGAACAAAAAAATGCATTTTACCATCTCTCATTAATGTTGTTTACTACATCATTACTGGATTAAGAAATCAATAAAATGAGTGCTTTACTTGCCAAAAGCCACTTACCTGCTGCTTTTCATTGAGAGATTTCTGTGGTTTTTCCTCAGATTCTGGTTCACGAGCATTTGATGCAGCAAGAATTATGTCCTGAGATATGGAGTCCACAGAGAAAGAATTTAGAAACAAAGCCTTAATCTGAATACATTACAGTAGCTGATCTATCAAAAAAAAAATATCCCCCTCACCGATGCCACCTTCACCTCTCCATTTGCAACATTCCCATTCACAGGAGTCCTCTGCAATTTAATAAATAACATGAAATTCTAGAACCCTTTAGATCACAATGTTATGACAAAGAACAGATGAAAATTCCATTTCCACCTGGATAATCATTGATTTTGGTCGTGCAGACAAAGATTTCCCTGTTGGTGACATAGTCAGTGCCTGTTGACGAAGCACTTGATTCTCTGACTCTGAGTTGGAAAGTTTCTCCTCCAGCCTGCAATATAAATGAACCTTTAATGTATAAAGCAAAAAAAAAAAATCTAGAGAGAGGGAGAGGAGGGGGGAACATGTGTGCATGCAAAGCGCGGACACAGGTAAAATCAAATGGATGACTATAAGCTATGAGAAAAGTACCCACTTGCAAACACAAGTATCGCATTACAAGGGTAAAGTTATGAAGGCTGATGTCAAGTAGGCAGACAAGAAAACGGAAGGATTGCATTAATTTAATCAGGGATAAGCTGATCATCAATGGCATACATACAATTCTATCATATGGCATAAGTACTAATATCCAACCAGTTCCACTCCATGATGCATTCACAAACCTCTGGACTGATTCCTGAAGCTGATCCATTTTTTTCGCTGCGTCTTCTAGTTTCTTAGCCAATTCTGAGTTTCTAGCCTCACCATCTGCATGAGCTTTCCTTGCCTCTTCTGCTGCCTGTCTTTCTGAGAGCAGCAAAGCCTGAACGGTTGCAGAAATTTATTCAGGTCCCAATAGCATCCACAAAAGCAATGTTCTAGCTATCATTAATGTTTTAAAAATTGTTTTATCATAAAAAGTTAAAATATCCACACAAAACAGGTTCATCTGTCAAATTTCGAACACAGTCAAACCCATGTGCTTTGTTAAATTCAGTGAACACATACAAATTTTATCAGAAAAGTTGGTAACAGGGATGGATAGGTCTAAAGTCTCACTATTTCAAAATGTTATAAATATAAAAAGGAAGGTGTTTGAGAAAAATTAGGTAGTCCTATTAGCATGTGCCAGCCTGCAGTTTCTTGCAGGTCAAGGTTGATCTACATAACAGTGAAGAGCTGATGACACATGCAAACATACTGCATAGGAAGATGCACAAACTCCAAAAAAATCCACAAAAAGATCCCAGGAAACATTTACATGCAGGAGTATTTCAAGCAACAAGCTGAAAAGATTAATTAGTTTCAAGGGAGGGATTTCTACAATAACACATGGTTTTTGAAGTTCACTTTGCAGTCATCAGTCATGTAATAGGAAGAAGTTCTCATCATTGCCAGTAGTAAAGGGAATAACCACCTGATAGTCTTCTTATAAGATGCATGCAAATGATAAGAAAAGATACATATATACATTGGGGAAAAAGCTACCATGATCATCCATATTAAAGAGCTTACCTTCAAACTTTCTACCTCAGCTGTTAATGATTCAACCTTTTCTGTGTCTTGAACTATTACAGGGGTCTCCTTAATAATTGGAGGTGCTTCTTCAATTGCTTTCTGAGCTTCCTCTCGTTCTTTGATTACTCTGGCATTTGCATCTTCAACTTGGATTTGCATCTCACGCAAAGCATCTTGTAACTTGGCAATTTCTTGTGCCTTTTCCTCTTCCAGATCAGCCTGCAATTCAAATGAACACCAGATGAAATTGTGCCCAGTGCAGTTTGTATTGCCAGCACTGATATCAAAGAAAATACAGTACCCTCAATCTCTTCTCTAACTGCAATCGCCATGTTAATTCTTCTACACGCTTTTCTAATTTGTCTTTTGCTTCTTTAAGGGCCCCTGTTTCCTTTGCAGCCTGAAAACTTATATTAATTAGTATTATCTGAATCTTTCCCTCTAAAATAACACTAGTCACCTTAAAAGTATTTTAAAAAGAAAAAACATAAGGAATTTGATATAACCATTTTGAGCTTCCTAAGCTCTCTACGGGCAACCCTTTGCCTCCAACCACATTGAGAAACTAATGCAGCCTTCTGAAGTCTCTTGTAATAAGAATATGCTATGTGGTGACGCAATTTTGCCTGATAGACACCAAGAAAATCATCAAAGTAGTAAACTCAGTTTCAAATTAAAAAGAATAAAAGTCAACTTGATTCCAAGTATAATAACAGAAATTTATGGCCAGCATTCTTTAAGAGTTGAACAGCTGTGTTTATATACTATAGGAGAATGTGATTGCAAGAGGTGTGAGGATGGGACCTGGATAATAATCGCAGCTTTAGTTTGCTTTCTGAATCGGAATTCATTGCGAGCAGTCATTGCCCTTAAGCCTGTCTGCAAAGAGATCGCTGACAAACATAGAGTCAAGTAGGCTTTCCTGGCAGTGTGTCGCCTGAAATTCTTCTGAATTTTTAAAGCTGCTGCTTCTTGCCGCAACCCCTCGTATAGCTTGCGGGCCGATACACCTAATATTAATGGCAAAAAACAAGGGTGTAGCTTCATCAGGATTTTTGTGGCTAAAAACAGCGGTGGAAATTGAAGATGTGCAGTCATGGCAACCAATATACTATGTGTAAAAAGTAACCTTATAAACAATACATTTAGGGTGATTGGATAGAAAAATATTTACTCACGAACCATTTAAACTTTATGCATCATGGATGATTTTATATGTGATTTCATAACTCACCTGTCTTATATGTGCATGTGCACACAACTGTTTCTGTACAGATGCAATAAAACTTGCAAGAAATAAAAAGAAACACATGCACACCAGCAATTGGTCAATTGACATCACTAAGTCTAAAATGCTCCAATTCATGAGGTAGAAGGGTCAGTTATAGCCTTTTTATAAAGATGGGTTAATTTGACCAAATCGTATGGTACAGGGACATCTGGTGATTTTAATCCAAATTCAAACATGAATGAACCTGGGTACATGTGTCTACAGTCTGTCACTGGACTATGTTGTCACTACTTAATGTACAACAAATGAACACAGTAAATAATATCAGAAGCCAGTTACAAACAAGTTTGGTTTCAAAGGAAGTTAAGAGGATACCTCGGCAATGAGATTGTAAATGGAAGGCAGCCCGACGCAATGAAATGAACTCTTTGCGTGCAATATACGTGCGGATTTGCCTTTGTATGGTTCTAGCTGCGTTTCCAAGTACCTCTGTTCTTCTTGCATCCAGTTCAGCCATCTGACCTGCTCTGAGAAAGACTTTTGTCTTGCCTATCTGCAAAACAAGTCATGTTGAACATGGTAAGATAACTTGTAAATTCCACTGGCAAGATGCAATATAGACAAAGACAATGTACAGATTGACAGCATCCAGGAAATACCAAGAAACATAACATAAACAAGAATTTGGGGACTTTTACTAACAGGTTTCCACACATACACATGCAGATTGTAAGTATTTCACGGTAGTTATCATTTTTAAGGATTCAGAGATTCCAGTGAAACTCCTAAATCCCATGCTGATGAGAATGGGACATTTCATCTGGGCATCATACACTGCCTATCCCATAATGTGTTAATGACAGGACATGTACAAATGTGATGGTAATCAGCAATCACTTCCTGGTCATCTCTCCCTGGAACACCTAACATAACTTAAATACTAATTGCAATCCTATTTTGCATAGGCCACCTAAAATTTCAACTGAACACCATTGTAAGCTTTGAAGCTCAATAACCCTCTGTTCATCCCTTCATACATTTTATCCCTCTCCACCAGTCTTATCACAATGCCCGGGATAGGTATGGCAAATTATATCCCTGCTGCAGAAAGATTCAAGGATGATGAATTAAAAGAGATAATATCATTACCTGATAACCTTTCAATCCCATTTTATCCAAAATCATTTGGCAAGCAACCTTGTCATCATGGCTGTATAGGAAAAAGACAACAGGAAACACAGAAAAATAATGAACTGCATGGAAGGAAAAGGAAGTGCTAAAGCAAGAGGTATGAAGAATTTTTTTTTGTTACTTCAAATTATGACTTACTTTCCTTCCAAAACTTCTGGAGCAAGAACGCCAAAACGGAGAAGAAACTCATAAAATGTCCGCCTTGTAGGATACCCAGCACAGCTAATCCTAATTGCCTCAAGAACACCCTAAATGAAAAATAAATTTCACAATTACTTTAATGGTTAGTATTGCAGCACATAATGGTTAAACTTGTTCATTTGAAAAAATAAATGAAGCACGTCAAACAAAGAATTACATAAAATATATAGCCTGATTATACTTACACCACAGCGTAGTTGCTGGATAATATTAGCATTCTCAAATATTGCAGGCTTTAGTAAATTGTTTGGCTTCACACATCTGATATAGTGAGGCTCTGTAGAATTCAAGGTCTCCATCAAAGATTGGAGTTGTAGCTGCAGTGTTTAAAACATATTATATCTAAAAAAATTGAGTAAAAGTATAACAGCACTAGATTTATTAAAAACTAGCAAGCATGCAATTTAAATGCATTAATAGTGAATCTTACAGCCATGGTGAGACAAAGAGCACCATCATACTTCAGGTTTGGTGCACATCTATCTAGCAGTACTTTAGTGTTCCTCAAAATGATTGGCATGCTACATTATTGAGGATTTCACAAAGTGGTTATTTCTCTATTAACTTTCAGTTGCAGCATGTCAAGTTGATATGGTTATTTTATCACCGTTGCATTGCCATTGATCATAAATTTGTTCCATAATCAACAAGTAGGTGCCACCATTGGGCTCTTATTTTCAGAAAATAAGTTCATTGATTACAACAAGTCACTTCATTCAATCTAGGAAAACTGAGAAGAAAGTAAATCATCTCGTACCTTAAAACGTGACCCAATGGAAGAAAATTTAGATGACTTTGAAGATTCCTCTGGAAGTGGAGGAAATAGGCTAGCTGCAAAAGGGCATTTGGAAGCTGTCAAAAGATCCTGATGTTCTGCCACTACATAATCTTTGTTTTTGTCTAGGAACTGATCAGCCAAATACATCACCTGGAAGGAGAAAAGGAAATAAGTATTTCAGAATCGATTGAAGTTTAAGAAAATTGAACAAAAAATATAAAGACGAACTGTTTTACCTCCCCTGCATAGTGAGATATGGTAAAGCTAGTACGAGAAAGCTTAGGCTTGATGAAGCGCTTGTTGTTTTTAAATGTCTGGTACAATTTCTGAGCAAATGTTTCATGTGTAGATTTAGGAAACATGCTGTAAGAAGCAATTATAAGTACATGAGTCTCCAGCCAAACAATTTTTTTTTCAAATCATAGAATCAAATACTAGCTACATACCAGGCTTCATCAAGAAGTGCTATGATACCCCCAGGTTTCTGCAAACAATTGTACAAGACAGTAAACACTATAAGAGATAAAATAGAGAATGGGACAAGGCATAAATGGATGAAAGAATATATTGCAATTGGACACAGATCCACGGATTATTCAGTGCCCTGTCAAGCATAATATCATTCAAACAAATGAAAATTATAGAAATGAAACACAATGTCAAGAAAAAGTAAAAGACCTTCTCAATCAGATCCAACACATCTTGGTTATCAACAAATTCTATGTAGCTCCAGTTGATTTCTTCTTTTGTATATTCTTCTTGTTCCATTTTAAATACATGCTGCAAATAATAACAAGTTGACAATCATCATATATTAAAACACAGCAAGGTATATAATGCAAATGAGTGACCGAGGATTATGTCAAAAAAATTCTAAACCTGATTGAAATGCTGTTGAAGTTTTTCATTTGTAAAGTTGATACAGAACTGCTCAAAACTACATAATATGACAAACAGTCAGCTGTAGCTGTATGGAAAAATACTACAATATAGCAAATAATATTTGAAAATCAAAGGCTTACCTATTGAACTTGAAACTTTCAAAACCATATATATCAAGAACTCCAATCAACGATTTTGAGTTTGGATCTTGCCCAATAGAATTGTTAATTTTATCCACAAGCCTGCAGCAAAATAAGTAAGTTGTTAAAATCTGAAATATTTGCAAATGTGGTTGAGAACAAGCACCGGTTTAGTGGACAAAAATATTTTAGTTCTCTTTATTTTATTCTTCATGATGATAAAAATTACAAACTGCAACTCCACATATACACACACAGAGCATTGTGAAGGTAGACCCTTTACCAATCAAATAAGCGGGAATAAATGGTTTTAGCTAAGGCATCCCTGCTAAGAACTGCAGCAAGAGGATCGAGAGTTCTTGTAATAACCTCTTCAGGTGTTACCATCACACGCTGTATCAATGCATCTTCCAAGCTCTTGGCATCACACCTACATCACACCATAAATTACTCGATGTTTATGCTGCAAAACCAGCATATGTAATAAAGATCACAAAATGAACCAGAACACATAAAGGGAATAAATAAGTTGTACTTTAGTAGTTCTGCTGTCATGTTGAGATGGAACCTAGATTTCTGGTCCTTGATAACAGATGAGTCTATTTCCTCTCCTTTTGCAAATTCAATGTTCCCAAGATGCAGAATGGCAGCTACAACCCTAAAAATCGCCTCCTGGCAGAGATGGTGTATAAAATGTGTGAAATGAGCAAGAGCACATCATTTTCTAAAGCTAACGCAAACACTGACCTGCTCTTCCTCACTAATGCCAACTATATCCATTGCCCTTCTGGTGGCAAGATATTCCTCAGCATCATTTACTCCATCTAACTTATAGCAGTTGGTCTGATTCAGGTAATGGAATGATTTGGGGTTTTCCAACTTATACCTCTCTCTTTCCTGAAAATTCACAGGGAAAACAATCAATAAGCACTTGAAAGTACAAGCACAGGAAGTACTAAGCATTTGCACTCATTTCAATACAAGCATAAAGCATGAGTACCTCCAGCGGTGCAGCACACAGAAGGTAAAAACAGTGATAGTTTCTTTCAGGGTCAGAAACTTGGCAAACACGAGATCTTTCAAGTAAATAAGTACGTATAGCTGCTCCTGATATCCTCCCATTCTTGTCAAATTGAATCTCAACAAATTTACCAAATCGACTGCATTGTGATACCAAGATAAATAAAGAAGAAAATATCAACCAATTCCCTTGACTAACTTATGCACAAAACACTCCGAACAATATTTTTCATATATTCAAAAACACATTTAAATCAGAACGAAAAAGAAGTTCAACTGAAGAAGTTTAGAACTGAAGAAGAACATTAGTCAGTATGACCATAAAGGGACCATTGATTCATTTAAATCAGAAGAACAGTGTGTTCTAAAACAAGGAAAGGTGATGCCACTGATCATATTTATAGTCTACAATCATTCAAATAATCACTCTTCTATCAAATTTATATTTTCCAGCATTGCTTCAGGAAAAAGAAACAAGGTGCTAAATTCATAATTATTTCAACTTATTCTTCATTAATCTTTGAGTCGATGCTCTCTTTACAATTCAATGTCTCCAGAGAAGATCACATAAAAAATCACTATTTTATTTAATTACCCAAATAGTGAACAAGTACTCACCTGGAGTTGTTGTTCCTAACAGTTTTGGCATTACCAAATGCTTCAAGAACTGGATTAGACTGAAAATTTTCAATGAAACAGAAACACCATGTCAGGGAACACGTGCTACATGGTGAAAATCAAGGGATTTAAAACATAGTCATAGAAAGAGAAGCCCTTCATCTTACTTCTAGCACTTGTTGTTCAACAGTTCGCCCTTCCACGCCTGATCGACCACCCATGTATGCAAGATACCGCATAAGCATCTTTGTTGTCTCAGTCTTACCAGCACCACTTTCTCCACTAACTAGAATCGAGTTACTCTTTCCCTCATTGATCATTTGCCTATGATAAAAATAGAATTAAGAAAAAATGCAAGGAAAATGTGAGGTCGGATAGAATAAATGGAAGTTACCTGTATGCAACATCTGCAACTGCAAAAACATGAGGGCTTAGCTCTCCAAATGCAGCACCTTTATATTGTTCCATCATGTGCGTATCATACAGATGTGGTAATCTTTGGAATGGATTTATTGCAATCAGTATATTTCCAGTGTATGTCTGCAGAACATATGAGAGGACATTTATTGAGCAGATTGGATAAAATCTGGGTCCTTTTTCCCAGAAACTTCCCAATTCAATGCTTACTTCTATACCTAAGTTAGAAAGAGAATTTCAGAATGTGTCTTACATATATTTCATTAAGTTCATATCTTGCAGCCAAGTTATGCAGAACTCCTGGTTCATGCAAGTATGACAGCTTTGTCATGTCATCTACACCTCCAGGAGGAGCTTCGGTGTCCTTTGGAAATACTTTGGAGATATTTGCAACAACCTGCAATTAGTTTTCCAGTAATTTGAGAATCATAGGACTGTAATTAGAAAGAGACATTAAGAGGGACAGGATACAAGGAAATTCCGTGTGACAATGACAAAATGAAGCAAAATCTCAACCGATATTAAAATTGAAGTTACACATCAGCTCCAAAGTTTACTAATTGCTAAGAATTTTTACATCTATAAACTAGTGAATTGATTATGTGGGATTGCAGATTCTATATACAGAATAAATGTCAATCACAAAGTTGTTGGGTCTCTCAGGAGATATCATTTGCATTACTCCATACTTCATATAGACATGACACACAAGCTAGTATGAACTCACTGTTTTCCCATTAGTGGCTTGAACATGAACTTGTTCACCGTTGATCCTGAGAACTTCTCCATCAATCCATGCCAAAACAGGGTCTTCAACCCATACATGAGAACCTACTATAATGTTATCTGTTGTAGCCTGCAAACATGATCACATTAGGCATACACAGCAATGCATAGCATGATATTTACATCGTAGATATCTAAAAAGATAATAATTATATCTAGAGGTGATTAGAGACAAAAAAAAAAAATGTCCTCGCTGGCTATGTTAATTGATTTTTGCGGCATATCGAGCATGCAAGACATCAACTAAAGAAATAAAGGAATTACTTTTCCACTATGAACTAACCAACCTATGATGGGAGAGAGAAATGGAAAAAAGCGGATAGCAACAATTTCCAAATTTCAGTTATAGCCCAGCATTGCCACAGAGATGGCCATGCTGTTTTAACTGCATTTCTACCATTGCCAAGAGTTGCATGTGAAGTCAAATCTACAGTTGACAATATAATAACCCGCTCCCCCAAAAGAAAAACTTCCCACATTTCAAGCTATGCAGCAAGAATTATTGATTAACTGATAATCACAAGATTAGATGAAATAGGCTAGTTTTGAACCGTGCACGGTGAACAAACTATATTATTTCGAGCTGTTCATCCATATATTTAGGAAATGCAAATAATCTTCCATTATTTCTCCATATTTTTAGGAAACAAACCATGTCTCCAAGAATCATATTTTACAAAAGCTTCCCGTATTTATTTTTAGGAAACAAACCATGCCTAACTACCACCTCCGCTTCATGTGCCCCCCTCAACAAAACAAAAATGAAAACAAAAGAAAATCTATTAATTCTAGGATTAGCATATCATCTAGCAATGCGTGTGATTTAAACTAGCTTAAATCGAACCATAATCCATTCTTGCTCGGCCATAAAAATTCAAAAAAAAAAACGTTTCGAAGAACTCAAATCACAAATCATACTCCATTCATATGTCACACAAATTAGAATTATTAAAAAACATAAAAGAAAAAAAAATTCCCTTGCAATCCATTGATTCAACTAATTGGCAAATAAAGGAAACTAAGAAATCAAGCAATCCAGAAACAAGAAGAATAAATTTTATTTTAAACCTACCATGACGATCCTATACTGCGATCTTCTTAACTCATTGAATAAATTAATGACCGAGTGAAGGAGAAGAGGAAGTAATCAGTGAGTCGGATCGGAAGAACACGCACGACTTGTAGTTGTTTAGAGTATAAAGCTTTAACGGCAATCAATCTTGAAGAAGAGAAACAAGGAGGTAGGCGATAACAAGAAGCAAACCGAAAGTTTTTGAAGAATTTTTAGCAAAACAAAAAAATATTATAACAATAATAATAATGCTTTTTGGTTTTATTTATTCAGTAGCTGGTTTGTGTATTTCTGGATTTTGTAAAAAAAAGAAAATGAGACAAGTTAATGGAAGCTTATAAATACAACAAAAAAGAAAAGAAAGCAAGGCCAAGCTGTAAGCTTCTCTGTCTTAGTGGTCAAGTGGGGTCCAGTGAGGGAGGAGGCTAGTTGGCCGTTCGTGGTCGCGCACAAACAGTGGTTTCTTTTTATGTTTTCTTAGGTAAAACCGACATTAGTAGGAGATTAAGACTACAAATCATGTTTGTCTTTCGGACATGTACTCACTGTTTTTTACTGCATCGCTTTCGTCAGGAGGAGGGATTTTTTCGTTTTTTTCTCATCGAGTGTCTTCTCACGTAATTTTAAAATATATTTTTATATGATATGACATATTTAAAGTAATTTAACAAATATTTTCAACAACATTGGTTATTTACTATTTCAAAACAAAAATAACGAAAACATTAAAAACAAAAATATATTTGATTTAAGAAATAAAAATAAATATATTTCTGAGATAATTTTAAAGTAAATTCTTATATTTTCAAAACAAAAAATATATAAAATTTTTAGTCTTTTTAATATTTTGAGCACAATGAAATTGATAAAATCCCTCTTAAAATAAATAAGAAATCTTATGTTTGTGTCCAAGGGTGTTTTCTTTCTATTCATTATGTTTTTTTTTTTTGTGATAACTAGGTTCACTTATGAGCTATTTGGTGATTTAACGAATATAAATATTATTAAAAAAAATTTCATGTACATGTGTTCAACGTGTTGATGCATGGGCGACCCTTGTAGAGATTTTTAGTAATCAAATGTCGTCTTTCACCTAAGCTTTTAAATAGTCGTGATGGCTTTTTCATAATTCAACAGCACGTGTGGCTAAAGAGCCTCAAGAGGCCTTTTTTATCTCATATTCTCTTTCTTTTTCTTAATTTCAACGTCAATCTTTTAAATTTTAAAGCAGTCATTCAAGTAGTTTTTCTTTCAGATTTGGTGTCTATTCTTTTAATTAATATTTTTTAAATGAAATAATTTATAAAATTAGATTTTTTTTCAATTTTATCATCCTTTAATTTTTCACATGTCAGATTTGGTCCCTATTATATTGATTGTTATTTGTTTTATTTAAGATGATTTTTAAAACTAAAATTTTCTTCCAATTTCATCCTCCTTTGATTTTTTTTCCTATAAGATTTGGTACTCCTTTTTTTATTACTATTTTTTAGCAAGTTTTTTAAATTAATATTTTTTTCTCCATTTCATCATTCAACGTTAAATTAATTGAGAATTAAGATTAGGCTCAAGTCTAAGATTTCACAAGTTGCAAATTTAGAAAATTAACCTGGGTTTAGGAGATTCCTTTAAATTTGATTAATTTTTTTCTTTTATAAGCTCATGTTTTTTCAATTTCATCCTTTTGACATTTGATTGAATAGAAATTGATCTTTGTGCTATTTTTTTCATTTTTTTTCTATTAAGTTATCCCAAATCTTATGTCCATGATCGTAGTGTTAGTGGGTTAACATAGTTTGACTTGGGGTTTTTTTGTTACTTTTTTTAAAAAGATTTTTTTTAGTTTCTCCTTTCAACATTGGATTGTTTGATAACTGGGTTTTATAATTTTATTCAATTTTTTTTTCAGTAGGGTTACTCTAATGTCACAACCAGATTATATATGTAACGTGTTAACTCGAATGAGCTCATGTCGAGTTTTTTTATCTTTTTTTTATTGTTATTTTATTTCACTTTATTTATTGTCGTTGTATTTTTTTATTTTTGTTATTAAATTAGTCATATTTATTAAATTCAATCAATTTAATCACCTGAATCTTGATTTTTTTTTTTATAAAACACTTTCATCATTTTAACATCTCTTTTTATGTTGAAAAAATTTAGATTAATGTTTACCACCTATCTATCTAGTAGTGAAAGAACAGGAGGGCATCATTACATCCATGAACAACTGCTAACCCATTTCAATGCCCCCATTTATTAACCCATTTTATGTCAAGTGGTCGGCTCAAGAGATGGGCCAGGCTGAGTTTATTATTTTCTATTTCGTTCAAAGTTGGGCGAATGAATTGAATAATAACAACAAAAGGATAAAAGCTTTTGAGATCATTTAAAAAAAAGTGTTCACGCACTCATGGTAAATTAAATAAGTTATTTGAAAATAATGCATATCAAATATGGGCTTATTTATTTAATTAATTGACAAAAGAAAAAAAAAGAATAAAACTGACTTTTATTTTTCTAGCTCGAAAAGGCGGAGGAGAGTTCTGTTTATTTTGCAATTGTATTCTCTTTTTTTAACGTAAATATCTTTCTTTTATTGTGACACGATTGGAAGAGAATTTTATTTAATTATAATAAAGATTTTGGTATGGTTTTCTTTGGGCTGTAATTCAAGCCATAATCATCATTTCGATAATTGAAGTTTACGTAGCTGAATTACGGTCCTTTTAATCAAAAGTATGTCATGTTTTTAATTATAGATATCGATATAGATGAGTATATCATAATTTTGTAATTGATCGATGTATCAAAAATCATATTGAAATTCTTTGTTTGTTAGATTTAAATTGTTGAATTTAAGCTGAATTGATATGATTTAATATATTAGAAAAAAAATAACTATAATTTAAGTTCTAATATTTTATTTTTCTTACTTGTGTGAATTAATAGATCTTCTAGGCATATTATTTATTGAATTAGTCATCTTCATTGGTAAGAATAGAGTAGACTTAGTTAGACGATCCACAGTCATCCAAATTGTTTTATTACTGTTTTTACCTTTAGATAACCCTGATACAAAATCTATTATAATATCTTCTCATTTTCATTCCAGAAATTGAAAAATGGTGTAATTTTCCTGAAGGTTTCTGATGCTCTATTTTCACTTACTGACACATATTTTTTGCCATAAACTTTGTTACTTCTCACTTCATGTGTTAGGCCACCAATAATACTCTTTCGAATCCCTATACATCTTAGTGTTTCCAGGGTGAATTGTAAATCTAGATTAATAGGCTTTTTTTAAAATTTTCTTATTTTAATGCCTTATTATTTAGTAGATAAATTCGTCTTCTTATCGCCAAAATTCCATTTTCTAAAGTTGAAAAAGGTGTTTAATATTCTGAGTTCACTCTAAGTCTCATCTTCTCCACTTTAGTATCCTTTTATTAGGCCTCTAGAATCTTATCCCATAACATTAGTAGTACTGTGATTCGTGCCGATAAGGATCTTTTAAGACCCATATATAGTTGTGTCCTTATTTTCCCTAACTTCACAAGTTTATTTCGATTCTAAAGTGGTAAATTACCAACCATAGCTTTGTCCTTCCATTTTAAAGCATCAATCACCATGTTTGTTTTTCTTAGATGGTAGTCAATGATGCAATTATAGTTTTTAATTAACTCCACTCATCTTTTTTGGTGTACGTTTAACTCTTTCTGTGACATTAAGTACTTTAAAATCTTATGATTAATGAAAATTTGCACCTGAGTCCTATATAAATAATGTCTCAAAACTCTTAGAGAAAACATTATAGTTGCTAATTTCAAGTTATGCACTAAATAATTCACTTCATGTTGCTTCAATTGTCTCAAAGCATATGCAATTACCTTCCATATTGCATTAGTATATAACCAAGACCCTTTCCAAAAACATCGTTATACACAACAAGTCCCTCTTATCCTACAAGAAAAGTCAATATTGGGGTCGTTGTTAATCTTTTCTTCAATTCTTGAAAGCTATCTTTACACTCTTTTGATCATTCAAATTTAACTTTTTTTTGGGTCAGTCATGTCATTGGAGAGGCTATGGTAGAAAATCCTTCTATAAACCTTTGATAATACCATATTAATACAAGAAAGCTATGAATTTTAATCAAATTCATAGGTCTTTCCCGCTTCAAAATAGCTTCTAATTTCCTTAGGTCCATATATATACCCTCAATTGATATAACTTGTCCTAAAAATACAACTTTATCTAGCCAAAACTCACACTTATCCAACTTCGCATATAATTGAATTTCCTTAGAACTTGTAGCACATTTCTCAATTGATGTTCTTGCGAATCAGAATAGACCAAAATATCATCGATGAACACCACCATATATTTATCCAAGTATGGCCGATAAACTCGGTTTATTAGATTTATAAACATTACATAAGCATTTGTCAATCTAAAAGGCATCACCAAGAATTTAAAATGCTCGTAACGAGTCTTAAAAGTAGTTTTCTGCACATCCTGCTCTCTTATTCTTAAGTGATGATATTCTGACCTCAAGTCTATTTTTTATAACACTTAGACTCCTTTTAAATGATCAAATAGATCATCAATTGATGAAAGTGAATACTTGTTTTTCATAATCACTCTATTTAGTTGTCTGTAATCTATACAGAGCTAAAATGTCCCATCCTTTTTTTTCCACAAATAATACAGGAGCTCTCCAAGGTGAATTGTTAGGTTGGATAAATATTTTATCCAGCAATTTCTGAAGTTGTAATTTCAAATCTGTTAACTCCATTGGGGCCATCCTATACGGGAGGGACTGAGATATAGGTATTATTCCTGGTAACACCTCTATGGAGACTTCAATATCTTGTATAAGAGGTAATCTTGGTAATTCCCCAAGAAAAACATCTGGAAACTCTCTCAATATTGAGATATTATTCAACTTCATACTTTTTTTTTTAGTGTCCGCAACATATGCTAAATAAGTAATGCACCTCTTTCTCATTAATCTCCTTGTAGTCATTATTGATATTATACAATTCAGCACAACACGTTTCTTGCCCCTAAACTCCATTTCATTCATACTTGGTACCTTAAAGGTTAATGTCTTAGTAAAGCAATCCATACATGCTTAACCAATTAATTCCTACTATTCCATCAAAATCATCCATCTATAATGACACCATGTCTGCTTTCATGCACTAACCCCCTACTAGTATAATACGCTCCTTATACATATCATTTATATCTATCATTTCTTCTAGATGTGTACTAATATCTAGTCCCTTGTTCAATTCACATTTAGTTATATTTAGTTGAATAATAAATTTATATGATACAAAGGAGTGTGTGGCTCTAGGATCTAATAAAAAATCTATTTTTTTAGTGAATTAAGTGTTATTATACCTGTCATTACATCTAGTGAGGCCTTGACATCATCTTGATTTACATTATAAACTCTTTTATGGGTCATATGCCCTTAAACTTGAGGTCGACCCCTACTAGTGCTTGCTCCTAATTGAGTAGGCCTCAATGAATCCCTCCTCAACCTGTTTATAGTAATAGATTATTGTTGGCTCTGGACTGAGGTCTGATTTGGACAATTACTTTTAAAATGTCCCAGTTCATTATACAAGTAACACCTATTTTCTAGGCTTTTGCAATCCCTCCAATAGTGCCCTTTTTGCTAGTAAATAAAACACCTTCTTATTGTCACCTTACAATCCCTAGAATGTGCTCTATTACAAATATCATATTATGGGAAACAACTAATCCATGAGCGGTAGTTCTAAATAAACTCCATTCTCGGTCTGTTCCTGGACTATTTTTCCCATTTGGAATGCTCCTCTACTAGCTTGAGAAAACCTGCTAAATGGTACTCCTAGGAAAGGTTTATCCATCTTCTAAATGATTGTCCATGCCACTTTCCACCACCCTTTATCTTATTTAGAAGGGGTGGTTTACCTGTGTAAGACGTAAGCTCTTTCCTCTTTCATACATGTTATTGTTCATGTTTATCCATTTTGGTTGCTCTTCATCAAACACTGCCTCCAAATAGCGAGCAACCTCAATCAGTTCCCTAGCTATCCTTAATAAAAAAAAATAACTAACTCTTTTTTAAGCTCATCTCTCAACCTTTCAATCTGATGTTGCTCATGGGAACCAAAACAGAAGCAAAAATTAAGAGATTCTAGAATCATCTCTTGTACTCCAATATTGTCATACTTCCCTAACTAAGAGTAAGAAACCCATGCTCCTTACTCCTGTGATGCTGCCAAGAGTAGTACCTGGTTTCAAACTTAGTCTAAAAGTCCATCAACGATAACACTTTCATGGTTTTTCTCTCTCACATAACTGCCTATCATGAATATGCACTATCAAATAGTAGTCATATCATATAGTTGACCCATACTTCCTTTAGATAGAAATCTGAGTGGGAGATTTTCATACCTTTTAGAGCCAATGTTTGGCTACCTCTACATCCTTCTCTTCTATGAATGGGACAAATCCCATCTCTCTCATATTCTTTATTTAGTGCACTAAAGTAAGCGTATTTTCTCTGCTTGCGACATTTGTTACTCTTGTCATACCCAACATAATAGCCTCATAATTTGCTTTAAAGTGTAAGATCCTGATATGATATGATATGATATAGATGCTCTTGGTGGCGCTATAGACAATGGCCCATTGGATTGTCCCATCCTACTAGATGCCTCAAACTATGACATCCCTGATGGCAATGATGGGGAGATATCTTTGGGGGTAACAGACTCCCCCTAGACTAATTATGATGGCACAACCGATGAATGAGATGTAGTATCTCCTAAAGGATCTCCTATGTGATCCTCTCTACTATCAATAGAAGATGGGTCAGATTGAGTTACCCTTCTAGTATGAACCATTCTGTAATAAGCATTGACTACTTATTAGTAAAACCACTTTTTAATCACACAAGTCTACTGAATCACATCTAGATGCTCTAATATCGACTGTAACATCCCTAAATTTTTGATGCATTTATAGTGATTTAACAATATCATATACATGAAAACAATGTAATTTTTCTCTTACCTTTCTCTTACTCTAATATCCCATGGTGTACATATTATATTTCAATGTGAGTCCTACGGTAAATGGAATGTCGTGATATATATACATGTTTAAATTTTGGATTGTTTTCATTAGATTATCAATTTCACTCTTAGGTCCCTTGCATCCAAACATAACATTAAATCTTATCCCAAATGAATTTTAATATCAAGGTTGACACTTACAACACATTTCATATGCATTGCAACCTACCAATGATTTATCATTACAAAAGGGTAGAGATTTTCCTATATAAAACCCTACCTAAAATTTCATCATGTTATTTCTTGCATAAAACCACTTTACAAGATAACCTTATCACCACGTAGGTAGCCTCAAATATACCCCTATATAATTTTTGCATTTCTCTAATTAATGATCTTGCAACACATTTTTAGAACAATTCTTAACACTTCATAACAGTCTATAATAATTCTATAATCCCCAATTTAATTACATATATGACATATAATATATTATAAATTCCTTAAAGGAGCACGAAAATGATTATTAAGAGTCTTTTTACATCAAACTTACATAAAAGAACAAAATGAAGATTATAACATCTCATATATGAGATTTATATTTATAACAAAACTAGTGAATTAAAGGACAAAGTCAATGTTGTTCAAGAGATCAGAATGAACCTGTAACATATATAACAATAAATGAAATATTGAATATTCACTTACACATTTCATAAATAAAAAGATTAACACTCGTTATCATATTAACAGCCCTTAAAAATACATTATCCCACATAAATGAAATATCCTTAATTTTTCTCCTAAAATTTTCAAATAAATTATAGCAGCAAATAATAATTTTATCCTCATCTAGATGACCGACTTAGATATTCATTTAATCAAGTTCCTATCTAATTTAACTGTCATATCTTATTATTTTTCAATTCATTAATTAAGTCCTTGTCCCAAACAGATGACTTATTTATTTCCATTCATTCATCCGAGTCCCCATTATAATGGTGAACATATTCTTCATTTAATCAAGCCCATGTCCAAATGGTCGACTTAATCTCCATTTAAATTGAGTTCATGTCCAAATGACTAACTTATTTATCATTTAAATCAAGTTTCTGTCCAAATACCTCACTTATTTTTTTCATTTAAATCAAGTCCCCGTCCAAAGAGCTGACTTATTTTTGTTTAAATCAATCCATTTCCTAAAAGCTCCTATATGGCTAACCCTAGGTGTGCAATTTCCCCTTGATTTAATATACTTATTTATTTTTATGAAAAACTTGCAATATTTAATTCAAAAGCTTTTTAGTTATTAAATAAAAAATAATAATAATCTTGTGAGTAATCAAATCATTTTAGTTAAAATTTTCTTATGAGAATATCAAGTGTTAGCACGAATAAAGTTTAGTTATCATTTTAGTGCTCCTCGCGAGACATAAGTCTTTGAAGTTACTAGATTATTGATTGACGCTATGTTGTGAGTTGTATTATTTTTTTATTATAAAAAAATATTTAGACATAGCTAATGTTTTTTAGCAGGAAAAAAAAATCAAATCATGTGAGAGTTGAATAGAAGTGACCCAATCGATTTGACTGGTCCAAATACAACCTGGACAACCCAGATTAACCTTTCAAATTAGTAACCAAGGTCACGAGACCATGATAACCATTATATAAAGCAAATCAAAATAAATTATAAAGTTCAATTCTTAATCAACTCAACATTGAAAAATGAAATTGAAAAAAATAATAATTAAAAAATGACAAAAAAAACCAGCCGAAATCAACCCGAATTAACCTGCCAAATTCATGACCTAAGTCATGAGGGTCATGAGATCAAGATAACCCCATAGAAAATAAATCAAAATAAATTATGAAGTCTAATTCTCAATCAACCTATTATTGAATGATAAAATTGAAAAAACAAATTTAAAAAAATGACACAAGAAAATGACCTGAGTCAACTCGGATTAACCCACCAAACTCATAACTCAAGTCATGAGACTAGGATAATCTCATAGAAAGTAAATCAAGAAAACAAGCCGAGTCAACCTGGTTAGTTTGTTAAGCCTGCGACTAGGGTCATGAGATTAAGATAACCTCATATAAAACAAATTCAACAAATTATGAAGTTCAATTCCTAATAAATCTATTTTTGAACGATGAAATTGAAAAAAATATATAAAAAAGGATACAATAAAACAACCTAAGTCTAATTGGGTTAACTCGCAAAGCCCTTAACCTAGGTTATGAGACCAAAATAATCTTATAAAAAACAAGCCAAAACAATTGACAAAGAACAATTCCTAACCAAGCAATTGTTGAAGATATTGAAGGATAAAATTGAAAAAAAATACCAATTAAAAAATGAGACAAAAAAAATCAAGTTAATCGAGTTAACTCGTCAAACCCGTGACATGGATTATAAGATTAAAATAACTATATAGAAAGCAAACCATAACAAATTATAAAGCCTAATTTCTAATAAACTAAATATTAAAGAATAAAATTAGGGGAAAAACATAGACTTAAAGAAAAAATTTTAAAAATACTATTACAATTACAATGAATAATACATCACCTCTCTTAATTTATAGAATAAGAATATATATATATATATAAACACACACATATATCTATCTTATCCATGCTAAAGAAGACAATGCAGAATGTAAAAAAACAAAAACCTTTTATTTTATCCTTGTATCGTCTTGTCAGTATATACTATATTTAAAACACTAGAAATTTTATTTCTTTTCATTTCCATTTCACTATATCACGCATACTTTACTTATTCAATCATTTTTCAAATCTTTTTCCTTTCCTAATATGAAAGTAAAAAAATATTAATTTAGTAAAAAGTCCCTTATTTTAATTTCTTATGTTGATTTCTAAAAACAATATTGATTAAATAAATTTTATATTACTTTGGTTATTTAATCTTTTTATTGATATACATTACAAAAAAAAAAAAAGAATTATAAATCTATTTTGTTTTATTAATTTTCTTTGATATTCATAAAGAAGATTTTGTAATACAATCATATATGGAACAAATATTCGACAAAAACTTATATTTAAAAATCATACCGGAAAGGAACATAAAAAAAATAATCAAGATCCCGGTGTCAAACCAAGCTCATGAGTTGATAATTTAAGTAGTGTTTAGGAACACGGTTGAAACCGTATTTTTAAAAAATTAAATTATTTTATTGTTTTTATATTATTTTAATATGTTGATGTCAAAAATAATTTTTTAAAAATAAAATAATATTATTTTAATATATTTTCAAATAAAAAATATTTTAAACTACAATCATTATCATATTTTCAAATAACTTGTAGGATCAATACTAGGCACACCAGAGTTGAGACATGTGGGAAGCAGCCAAGGGTTGAAATTAAAATAAGGTGGACAAAGCGTTATCAAATATTAGGGGTGAGCAAAAAAATCAAAAAACCGATTAAATCGAGAAAACCGGAAAAAAAAATAACCATAAAAACCGAACCGAAAAAAAAACCGATTAAACCGATTAAAATTTTGAAAAAACCAGCCGGTTCGGTTTTATAAGCAAAAAACTGAAAGAACCGAACCGAACCGGAATCGAAAAAAACCAAGCCAAACTGGAACCGAGCCAAACCAAAAAAAACCGGAAAAAACCGAGCCAAACCAGAAAAACCGAGCCAAACTGGTTTTAACCGGTTTTTACCCTAAAAAACCGAACCGAATAAAAAATGATCACTCCTATCTAATATTGTCTTCACCAATGAGTTTTGATGGTTTTTGTAGAGATATGGTGGATTCCATAGAGAATAATTGGGTGTCATGTGAAATCATATTTCTACCCTTTTTGTTTTTAATGAAATGAAAAAAAAATGAAAACTCTCCCCTACACC
>Ga0307517_10003961_pt1 | contig 22935 bp, 19 predicted proteins | sample 23_EM_MG_FD_194515 | JGI IMG/M metagenome (GOLD analysis project Ga0307517, IMG submission 194515) | Populus trichocarpa ectomycorrhiza microbial communities from riparian zone in the Pacific Northwest, United States - 23_EM | ecosystem: Host-associated > Plants > Roots > Unclassified | place...
GATTACCTCGTTGATAAAGTTTTGGAAATAAGCATGTTTATTATTTCCAAAGTCAAGTTGATTAAAAATTTTGAGCAGCGATGGGTTGACATTGGTGCAACAATACATGTATACACCATAAAAAAATGTTTTACTTGCAAAGAAGTTGATGGAGAAAACTTATACATGAAGTACTCGTCAACCTCCAAGATACTAAGTGTTGGAAAAGTCATACTAAAGATGACTTCAATAAAGCTTTTCACCTTTAACAATAGGGGCGTTTAGAAAAATCAACTCATCTTTAATATTTGCATTATATGACCTGATATGACCCGTCAAAGTCGAATAATGTGGATATTACAAATGATAGTGGGTCAAAAAGTTTAATAAATGAGTATCACAGATCGGATGCGGGCTGGGATTTTTAAAACCTTTTCAACCCGACCCAACCCGTATAATCCAATGTAAGTAACCCTAGTCTTTGGTATAAATAATATTTTTCTTTCTTTCAATTTTTTTCCTTTCATGGTCACCTCTCTTCTATTAATCTCTCTCCTTTCAATTATCTCCTTCAAACTTTATGTTTTTAATTGCTTATCAATTTTTTATTATTATTTCTTACCTCTAGAATCGATTATCTTTTGCAACCCGATATTATTTTAGGATCATTAAAAAATAATGGAATTAATATGCCCAACCCATGGATATTTTTGATATCCATAAAAGTTTTAGCTCAACCCAATATATCCAACCTACTTGGCTAAAAAAATAGAATGGGTCGAGTTTATATTTTGTAAAATATCAAAAATAGTTTTAAGATGATTTTTTAGAGTGAAAGGAACATTTCTGTGGTGATTTCTTTAAAGTAAATATAATGACTATTATAACTAATGATGAGAATAATAATAATAATAATAATAATAAGAAGAAGATTGTCTCTTTTTTTTTATTTACTTAAGTCTTGTGATGTGTGATATGACAAGTTAGGTTATGTGAATTATAATTTCATGCAAAGGTTTATAAACCCTGAATTATTACCAATAATGATTTTTGAGAAAAATCATAAGTATGAAATTTTTATAGAATCAAAATTCTAAAAAAAATCAAACAATTAAAAAAAGTAATGATCCTCTAGACTTAATTCACTCAAATATTGATGATTTAAATTTTATGCAAATAAGAGGTGAAAAAAATATTATATTGGTTTTATAAAGGATTGCACAAGGTATTATTATACCTATTTGCTTAGGAACAAAGATGAAGCTTTTGAAATGTTTAAATATTACAAAAATAAAGTTGAAAATCAATTCAACAAGAAGATAAAGGTAATAAAAAGTGATAGAGGTGAAAAATACGAAACACCTTCTGGTGAATTTTGTTTCTAATGGTACTATCAACCAAACTACTACTCCTTATTCACAATAATAAAATAATGTTGCAGAATATAAGAACCAAACATTTAAAGAAATGATAAATGTCATGTTAATAAATTTGGCAGCACCTCAGAATTTATAGAGGGTGGCAATTTTAATTGTCAATTACATACTTAATAAAGTACCCTATAAAAAGTTATAAAAAAACACCATATAAATTATGGAAAAGGTAGAAGATCTTTCTATAAATACCTCAAAGTGTTGGGGTGTCTTGTGAAGGTAGCAATACCCGATCCTAAAAAGGCCAAGATATGATCTAAAACTATAGATTGTGTGTTTATTAGATATACATACAATAGTAGTGCATATCGATTACTTGTACATAAGTCAAGTATTGAGGATAATCATTCTAATACTATTATGAAATGAAGAAATGCTACATTATTTGAATATATGTTTCCATTGAAGAAAATACGAGAAAATCATTCATTTAAGAGAGCGACTGAGGCTAGCTCAAGTGATTATCATAAATTAAAAGATGATGAAGTTGAGTTTAGAAGAAGTAAAATGATAAAAACAACCAAAAAATTTGGTCCTAATTTTTTAACATACTTGTAAGGAAATAAACCTCAAACCTACTTTTGAAGAAATGTCTTATCCGAAATCTTTCGATTGGAATGAGACAATCAATAGTGAAATTGAATCCATTATGAATAATCATATATAGAAACTAGTGGATCTTCCTTTCGCAGGTAAACCATTAGGCTATAAGTGGATCTTTAAAAGAAAAATGAAAGATGATGACTCTATTTATAAATATATAACTAGACCTGTTGTTAAATGTTTTAGACAACAAGAAGGTGTGAACTATTTTGACACATATTTATATGTATCAATAATAACTTCCATACAAACATTAATAGCCATTGTAACTATTAATAAGCTTGAAATGCATTAAATAGATGTAAAAATAGCTTTCTTAAATGGTGACCTTGATGAAAAGGTTTACATGAAAAATTCGAAAGGTTTGTTGTCAATGGTCAAGAAAAGAAAGTTTGTAAGCTTGTCAACTTATTATATGGTTTGAAACAAGCACCTAAATAATGTCATGAAAAGTTTAACAAGGTTACTTTGTTAAATGAGTTTAAAATCAATAAAGTTGATAAATGTGTTTATGTGAAAAACACATATAAAGGTTATGTCATTGTATGTCTTTATATAGATGATATTCTAATTTTAGGCAACAATGATCACATTATCAAATCTACTAAAAAAATATTAACTAACAAGTTTGACATGAAAAACTTGGGTGTTGCAGATATCATACTAGGAATACAAATTTCTAGGACATATGATGAATTATTATTGTCTCAATCTCATTATATTGGAAAAATTCTCGACAGGATTTCTAAAGGTAATAATAACACTGTCAAAACACCAATTGATATAAGTTTATATTTATCCAATAATAGAGGTAGGAGAATAAACCAATTGGAATATTATTAAATAAGTGAAAGTCTAATGTACATTATGAACTGTACAAGGCCTGATATTGCTTACTCGATAAGTAAATTGAGTAGATTTATAAGAAATACAAGTATGGATCATTGAGATGAAATTAAAATGGTACTCAAATATTTGAGGCATATCATGGATTATGAGTTATACTATCTAGTTACCTAACGATATTAGAAGGGTATAATGATATTAATTGAATATATGATACTAAGAATTTGAAATCCATGAGTGGATATGCCTCCACACTTGGTGGAGCAGTTATATCACGAAAACCCTCCAAACAAAGTTGTATCACTAAATCCATGATGAAATCAAAGTTAATTGCTCTTGATAAAGTTGTAGAAGAAGCTGAATGGATTCAGAATTTTTTAAAAGGTATTCCATATTGACCAAAACTAGTGCCAAATCTTTATGTCCATTGCGATAGTCAATCAATAATTGAAGGGTACAAAGTAATATGTATAATGATAAGTCTAGACATATATGTCATAAATATAATATTGTTAAACACTTGCTCTCGAATAAAATTACTTTCATTAACTATGTAAAGTTAAAGGAAAATATTGCAGATCTATTAACCAAAGGTTTGTCAAGAGAGCTTGCGTATAATCACTGAGAAGTATAGGCTTAAAGCCTTTAAAAGATAAAAAAAAGAAAGTGTAATGATGATAATCATACAGTTGATTGGAGATCCCAAGATCTAAGTTCATATGAAAAACTAAGTCATATAACATTCTTGGTAAAACTAGAAAATTATTACTTCTTGTTTTTTTCTATAATGAAATAAGTGCTAATTGTAGTGTGATAAATGGTAAATTGAGCTCGTAATGATTTTTATATTTTGGTACACTAAATGAAGTATAGCATAATATTTTTAATGAAATATCACCTACATGAGTAAAAAATATGGTCGTTTCTTTGAGAATTTTAATAAAGACTAAATTTTTTAAATCACTTATGAATTCAAGAGTTGTTTAGAGCCAAAATGAACACAACAGTAAAAACCAGAACTAGAGGAAATTTATAGATAAAAAAACTATACGAGTACTATTGTCTTAATTTATATAAAAGGTTGAATAGTTCAAGATATCACGTTCAATATTTTGCTGAGTAAATCCGATAGTATTTTACTAAGGAATATTCAAAGCCAAAAGTTATTTATCCTGATATAGTAATCTACCAAATCAGTATCTCTTAACAAATCTTCAATTCGTTTTCAAACTGATAAGACAATTTTCATTTATGTGGAGATTGTCAGAATTTATGTAATTAATATGATTTAAACAAATTATAGATGAATGAGAGATTAATCTCAAATAACCCTTAGTTTTTCTATATTTAATTATTGATTCATGGTGGTTAATCAAATATTGATAATGATAGGAATTGATTCTTATTAATTCTTTAGCTTTTTAACTTCTAAAATTCACTATAAAAGAGGGAGAAGAAAGAGTTTTGAACTTGAATTTTTTAGATTTTTTCACGCACTTTCTCACCTCGTTTTTAATGTTTTCATCCTCTTTTATGCTTTGTTTTTTCCTTCTAAATCTAGAGCTGGGGTTTATATTTTGTTGAGAGATATCCGGGTCCTTTTATTTTGGTTTAAAGACTTTAGTTTGGAAATACATCTAAACCAATGTTGTGTTGTTGGAATCTTGGAAGGTATATTGCAAACATTCAAGTTGCACAAGTGATGAACAATAAAACCTTAAAAATAAAGGATTTATCCTTGATAACAATAAAATATTCATTACTTTAAAGATCTTTAACAAATAAGTATCGTTTTTGTTTTAATTTAAACATAGTTAATTTTATTATTAGTATGCATACTAGAATTTTTTATTTTATATCAATGGTAAGTTTTAATATATGCTTAGTAACATGGTACTGTTGTTTTATTATATTTGTGTTGAATCTTAAGTTTTATTTTTGTATGTTAATAGATTTAGACATGCTTACATCCTATGATTTCCTTAAATAATTCTTTTATGTTTTGTATGCACTCTTGTTATGAGAAATTAAACATTTTTACTCATTGATCTAATATAATACAATATATTTTGAATTCAGTACTTATCAGATTTTATGAGAACTTGGGTGAAATTTGTGAATTTGAGTCTTTTATGATGTTATAGGTTTTAATATCAACTTTGAATAAAAAAAATATAGATTTTGTGAGAAAAATAATAAATTGCTTAGTTGTTGTTATTTTCCCTGTATGTTAAAATAATGTGCATTTATTTAAATTTAATGAATGTAACCAAATATAAAAAAATAAAAATAAAAGATCCTCAAAGAAAATTATTTAAATGCATTTATGATTGTGCTGACCATTTTTAGGTCATTGATGCAATTACGTTTAAGCAATTGTATGACCAAACACGTCTTTAATTTAATTAAATATTAGTTCATCTTTTAGTACTCTTGGGTGGGTGTTGTTTTTATTATTTTAGAAAAAATATACTTCTTAAAATGTAACAAATAAAAATCATTTATAAAGAAAACAAAATATTTTTCAAAATTTTTGTAACAATATTTCGTAAAAATTTGATAAGTTTCCATTATATTGATCATATAGTACACAATGTTTCAGTTGTTGATATTTTTATTTTTTTTGTTACTTTTTAAATTTAAATTTATTAATTTATATGTCTTTTATTTGTGAAATTTTATTATACTGGCTAGATACATTATATTCTTGTTGGATTTATTGAGTTTAAACTTAATATTTTATATTTTTTAGTGTTCTTCTTTTTATGGCATTTTCATGTTTTTTATAATATTTTATTATGTTAATAATATTGAAAATAAAAGTAATTTACGTGGACCTATCACATACACCGAGTAAAATAGACTCGTCCTAATCACCAATCCATGCATCTCTTTAATATTTCAATTGATATGAATTTCAATTGGAATTGTTTCTGATTTAATATTATAATAATAATAATTATAGTTTCACTAATTCTGTAGGATTTGATTAAATGAATGGTAGTTGAAATTGTTATGGCATGCTAGAATAACAATGTGGACGTGTTTGTCCTTTCAAACTATATTATTAGATTTATGTCTATAAACTTTTGAGTTAGTCTTCTCACATTAATCCTCCTACTTCTCATTTAATAAATCAAGTCCCTTCATCTCTGATCATATTATAACTATATTAGAAAGGAAATAAAAACAAATAATCTTTTCACAATTAAACTTGAAGATGTTAAAATGTGATTTCTAAAGAGACAATTTGATATGATTTTTTTCTTCTTCAAATTTCTCAAAACAAAACTTGAGATTTTGTTTGTTTTGAATTTTTATTTATTCAAAATAGGCTATTTTGTTTAGACACATCCTGAAACTTTCATGTAAGATAATATAGGAACTATGTTAGGCCTTTTTCTATTAAATCCATCAAAAAGCACGTGACATGCACTCGTGAGACCTTTCCCTCACAAAATTCTCCCAAAAAAAAATGCATTAGTTTATATCAATTTTATTATTTTAGCGATGTGCTAATATAAAAAAATCGAAGTAGTTTGAGGATAAGTTTTATGTATTGGATAATTAGTTAATTTTTTGATTTTGACAGTCTAACTTAGGGGTAATTATTTTCGGTTCGGTCCGGTTTTTACCTATAAAACAACCAAACTGAAATTTTATGAAATACAAAAAATAAAATCAAAACCGGTTCCAAACGACCGATTTCAGTTATGTTCAATTTGGTTATTTTATATAAAAAACCAAAACCCAACCAACCGGTTTTGGTTCTGTTCAGTTTGGTTCAGTTTGATTATTTTATATTAAAAATAAAAAACTATATTGTTTTTTGGGCTTTTTTTGGACTTTCTGATGGGTTTCGGTTTCAGTTTGGTTTGGTTTTTCAGTTCGGTTTGGTTTATTTTTAACCGGTTCTGTTCAGTTGAGGTTTTTTGGTTTCAGGCTTATGAAACCGAAACCGAACCAAGATGAATATTTTTTAAATATTCTAATCAGTTTAGTCAGTTTTTTTTCATGGTTCGGTTTTTTCAGTTATTTTTTTTCCGATTTTCTCGAGTTAATCAGTTGTCGGTTTTTTTGCTCACCCCTAGTCTGATCCATTCTCCCAAGCCAAGGAGGCTGATGCTTGGTGTCTGATACCTACAAAATGTCTCATTTGATGAATTTAAGGACTCTTATGGTTAAGTATTTTTTTTTTAGAGAAAATTCAATCATATTTTTTAGAGACTTTGAGAATAAATATACCATAGAAAGTCAAGATTCTTCATCTTTTATAAAGGATTCCCTCTGTATTTATATCCCATGAGTTTCTTTATAGAGAGGAGGGACTAAAGTGTAGGTAAAATATCTCTAGCTCATCGAGATAAGATATCTTTGATTCATTAGGATAAAATATCACTGACTTATTAGAGTAAAATATGAAGCCTAAGGTTCTTCGGGGCTAAAAATAGCATGGGCCCAGTGTCTGGCTAAGTCTATAGATGGTGAGTTTGACACCTCACCAGACTCTCATATGTTTAGGCTTAGTGCTTGGTTAAGCCTATAGATGGTGAGTATGACATCTTGTCAGACTCATGTATGTCCAAGCTCAACACTTGGCTGGGCTAAAAAATGGTATGTTTGGTAGCTCACTAGACCTATATATGTCTAAGCTCAATGCTTGGCTGGCCTCTAAAATAATAAGTTTAATAGCTTTCTAGACCCATATATGTATAGGTTTAGTGTTGGTTAAGGTTATTACACTGTCTTTGGTTACTCTTTTAGAAAAGAGGGTCCAAGTAAAAGAAAAAAAATGTTAATCTATCAGTAGCCCCTTAAATCTTTGTGTTGTACATAATTATTTTGAAAGTCTCAGTTAGCAGCAGATGAGAGCCTTTTTACCTTCTGTATAAGATTTTGTGTGTTCCATATACGACTATTAGGATTTTCAAGTCTTGGTGGCCTGCCTTTACTTGGAGGAGGTGTCCATTGAAAAACAAAACAACGGTTGGCTTTCAATGTAGTAATTAAGTGAATTTTTTTAGATATGTAATAACATGAAAGGTTTGTCATTTAATGGCGGGAATGAAAAGATTTTTTTTTATATAATCTTAGTCATCCTTGCTTGTGACTTTTGTTTTGTTTTCACTTTCTGTGATTTTTGAAAATCTACTCCTGCGACAAGACCCCAAATTATCTCTGATCTAAACCAAGAGGATAAATACCCACTTCAGATATTTCTTTTATCATAACCTTTCTCCCTGTCTTTCTTTTAAACAGAACAAATATACCTTAGAAGCATCAGATCCGTTTCTAAAGAAAAAGGTGCTCCTGTTCCTGATAAGAAGTTTAGGTTTCAACTAAAGTCTAAAAGAAACAACAGGGGACAACGGTATATTAGATTGGGTCCCAGGACAAGAAAAGGTGCTATATTGGCATCCCTATATGATAGCGAGCTGAGAACATCATCTCGCATGAGTCCTTTTCTTGTCCATGTTAAAGATATTTAAGAGAAAGGATCTTTCAGATGTCCTTCTCCTGCTCTTGTTAGAGATACTCAGGAGAGAGTGGTTTTCCTAGACTCTTAAGAATGATGTCCCCAGCAGTATAAGTGTTGAGGATGTAGAATATGTGGCTCACCACCAACCGAAGAGTAAGTGGCTTAAATGCCTAACCCTGTTGAACGTATCAACAAGCAAACCCTAGGTTCTACCCAGAGTTATTTTGAAATTACTATTGTTATTTGTATGTATATAATGGGGTATTCCTTCCCTCTTCAAGGGTTCACGAGGGAAGTGTTTAGCTACTATTAGTTGGGTCTAAGTCAGCTGCATCCTGATGGATGAACAATTTTGTTCTCTTTTAAAAAGTTTTGTAGGATCGTCAGGCTCGAACCTACAATTAATGTCTTCAAAAATTGCTACCAATTAGTTGTTGTCACCAATGGTGGTAATGGCATGTGTTGTTTTTTTACCTTCACCAACAGAAACAACATTTGCCATGAAGAACATGTTGTTTGGGAAGTCAATGCATGTTAAGAAGTGGAGGGGAAGATGACTGGTTGTAAGATTTAATGGGACACTCAATCCCAGAGAAGGGATGCGACTAATCTAGGGTCGTTCCTATTATTGGAGGGTCCCTCTCTATGAAGTAAACAACAAGCCTCATCTAGCTCAAATGAGGAGAAAAATTTTGTTGTGTTAATCTCGACTTTAACTGAATATGAAGTCAATAAGATGGCTAAAAGATATTAACAAGTTGTCTTGCAAAGTACGCTGATTCCTTGCTTTTTTTCTCTCTATTTTTTGTATTTGTTTCTGAACTTCTTTCTTTTTGTTTTTGCAGGGCTAATAGTTGAAGGAAAAGGAGAAACTTCAGCAAGACCTATAAAATAGAGTTTACCTCAAGGGTCCTTATCTTTCATGGTTGGTGGAGACAGAGGTGAAAGGGTGATAAGGGACTCCCCTATCATTGTTGGTGAACTCTCTGCTTTTGAGGTTTATGTTTCTGATGAGATAATGGTGGGGGCTATAACCCTAACAAAAGTTATGGGCAATGATATTCCCCCAGCCAGGGAAAAAACAAATCTAACTTCCCCCGCGGTGATTATGGGTGTTGTCGTTTTTTTAATAGGAGGAGGGTCTTTACCCCGGTGGAAACCCGTGTTCCAGCCCTATCTATAGAGGCTCTTGCGATGATGTTTCCTCAGCCTCAGCCTCCTATCTTATCGGTTATAGAAGCAGTAGTTGGGCCTTCTACTAGGGCTAGTATGGAGGAGTTCAAGGATGTTTTTACCTATTTGACTCTTGGTTGGACTCCTTTTAATTTTCCAATCCTGACAGATGAGGAGAGGTAACTCATGGAAGTTTTTATTGGTGGAATATCAGGCTTTGATGAGACTAGCCTCAAGGTGGTGAGAATGTTGGAGAGGATCCTCACTATCCCGTCAGACATCTCTGCGATGCCTAATAAAACTCCCACCATCATTTAATTTTAATTGCCAAATGGCTTTTAATGTAAGGAATTCCTTTGTTTTTTTTTTGTTTGGTTTTATGATTACCATTTTTAACATTTACCCCTGACAGACTTTCATGATGTACGCCCACTCTTAGAGGCATTTGGTAGCTGAAAGAAGGCATGCGAGGGAGGCTGTAGATGAGAACAGGGCAAATCAAGTTGCCTTCAAATGACTACACGAGGGTAAAAATGTTATAGAGTCCAATTTATGGAGCTTTAAGATGGCTTATTCCACGTTGAAAGACCAAACACACGACCTTGCCCTTAAGCTAAGCTCTAGTGAAAAATCATTGCAGGCTACCTATAACCAAGTGGTTCCCTTACGACAGGAACTCCTTGAAGCGATGGCCTCCCAAGCTAGTATACAAATTGAGCTTACCGTTGTGCGGGTTAAGCTTGTTATTGCTAGGGAAGAAGCCCAACATTTCCAGGCTAAGTTTGAAGCTTTGAAGGACTCTTTTAGGGAGTTCCAAGATTTTTTTGGAGGGTCGGCAACTTTGATCAAGATAGTGGGAGACAAGAAATTTCTTGTCATGTCAAACTTGTATTTCTTCAACATCTCGAGAGGAATTTAGGTGGATTTTAGTGTTTCCTTCCATCTCGTCCTAGTTCTGACTTTGCAAACGTGTTCCTAGTCAAGGTCGTCGCTGCCCAACGTGGGGAGTATCTAGTTAAGGAGCCTGGGGTAGATTATTAAACCCTTATGTGTGTGTGTGTGTGTGTATTTTTTTTTTCCCAGTCCTTTGAGATTTACTGCTGTAACATACTTCATTTAATAGAAATTCTCTTTTATAGAATTCACTTATATAAATGTTAATTTGCATGGATCTAGAGTTCTTGTGTAGAGATTTTATTTGGGTTCAATGTCTATACTTAGCTAAACATTCCTAGGTCCAACATTCATACTTAGTTAAACATTTCTAGGTCCAACGTTTATACTTAACTAAACATTTACGGGTCTAACACCCATAGTTAGGTAAACATTCTTTATTTTCTAGCTTTGAATTTTTCTAACCTTAATAAAGTTTAAGAGGGTTCTGCCTCCTTCCTGAAACTAAGAAGATATTTTTTTATAAGTGTCCCCTTATCAGTCTGGATGTATCTGTAGTTAATTATTAAGAATTGCTGACATACGGATGAAGCAAGTGTGCTAACAATTACAGAATAGTTTGTTATATGTCTCGTTGTGATTGTGCTTTGATCATCTATCTTTGATGGTGATTAGAGATGTCAATAACCTGGCTTTTAAAAGAACACACAATGATTTTTTTATCAGTTCCCACATACGGTGCCAATTGATATGCTCCTGAAAAATCCAAGTAGCTTGGGGACAATGTTTATATCTTGGATAATCAGTTAATCTCTTGATTCTGGTAGTCTGACCTATTCTCTCTAGCTAAGGAGGTTGGTGGCTGGTGTCTGATACCTGCAAAAGGTCTCCTTTGATGAATATAGAGACTTTTTTATGCTTAAGTAAATATCTTATTGAGAGGAAATGCTATCATATTTTAGAGATAGACTCTGATAATAAATATGGTATAGAGAATCGAGATTCTTAATATTCTTTGAAGGGGAACCCTGTATTTATAACTCATAAGTCTCTTTATAAGAGAGAAGAGGCTAAAATGTAAGCAAAATATTTTTGACTCATCAGGATAAAACATCTCTAACTTATTAAAGTAAAATATCTTTGACCGAGTCTAAAGGTGCTAGGTTATTACCTTATCTTTAAAATAAAATGTTGATCCATCGTTTAGTGTCATCAAATTTTTAATGACATTATAATGAAAACAATTGAGTTAAGGGAGTAAACCGAACTTTACTCATCAATCAACACACGGCGTGATAGTTGAACCCCACCCACTCTAGGTTCCTTCGCATTCCTCATTCTCAATGGTAATAAGTTTGATGCATAGCGAGCTAAGATGATAATAAAATGTATAAAAAGAACCATGATGCAATTGAAAAATACCTCTAACTAAACTATGGAAAAAACGAGAGTTTTAGAGGACTAAAGTTACCCAAGCAAAATTAAAATTCTCCAAGACGTGCCACGTGGTAAATCAACTGGCTCCCACTCAGATAAAAATAGAAAGAAGAGAAACTCATTTAGGGTTACAGTCACTGAGAAGAGAGGAGACAATTTTAAAGAAAAGAATGTCCGATTACCCAAATGCAATGTTTGTATAAATTATTGTTAATATAATGAGAAGTAAGGAAAAAAAAAATACAATACTAGAGATCGTTATTCCTAGTTGGTCGATGTCAACTTTAATTATACCTAATTTCTATCTTCCTTTCCGACCAAATTTCAAATAATCAAACATTACTTCCGTCTCCGACAACTAATTATCAAAGGCAGCTCACTGGGCACGTAAAATAAGTTCAAAAGATACTGAAATGACACAACTTAAGCCAGAACATGCATGCATTGATGTGTTTTTGTTTACGCGGTGTCTCATGTTTTTTTCAAATTTTGAATTTTTTTAATTTTAAAATAAATTTTAAAAAATAAAAATATTATTTTAAAATACCCTCAAACAAATATATTTTAAAAAATACTGCTGCTGCAGTACCAAATTCAACGGGTCACCAGACACCAAGGAAAGGTAAACTTATTTTTTAAGAGAAACTTCAAAAAGAGTAGGCATGGAGAGTAGTGATTGTCTGTGCGCGCGTGTGTCTCGAGAAGGTGCTTCCGTACGGCCCGCTTATACAGCTAAAGATGGACCGGTGATCACGGGGATTAAGTGGGTCCCATTTCCCACGTTGGATGCTTTGCCTGTCACTGATGCTCAGTGTCGTCTTCTAGCTGGGTTTTAGCTTCTTTTTTTTTTTTTTTTTAATTTATAATTGGGTTTTAGGTTGGATGAATCTCCGACCCCATCAAATCTTTTTATGGGTCTACTGTGAAAAATCACAACCGCTGATCACGCCTCAACTTCTGCTTGACAGCAAGGCCACTCCCATGTTGATATTGCCCCATCTCTCTTCTTGCTGACCAGTCACCTCACTGTTTGCTTTACTTTTTACTTTTACTTTTATATATCATGTACTGTATAATTTGACTGTTTTTTCCACGTATTATCCTCTTGGTTCATCCAGTGATGTCACTGTAACTCAGCATGAGATACAATGGCCATCAAGGGCATTTATGTCTTACAGGCAAAATAGAAGGACTATTGTGAAGATTCCTAATGCTAAAAGCAAGCAAATACCTTTATATATATATTATTCATTGTTTTTTCCCCTGATTTTCTACTAGTAAATGAAAAGAAATCACTAGTAGTTTTTTTATTAACACTTGGCATACGATGGGGAGAAGCAAAATTTATATAGATGTTGTTTTTTAAAATATTTTTTATTTAAAAATATATTAAAATAATATTTTTTTATTTTTAAAATTAATATATAAAAATATAAAAAACATAAAAAATAATTAATTTAAAATTAAAAAAAACACGTTATAACCACACAAACAAACACCAACACAATCAAACACTACCATAATCTCCAATCAATTTGGAGATGTGCCTCTAAATTTAAGGTAGACCCCACACATATCCGTATAAGGTTTGAGAATTAACATAATTTATTAAATACGTGCCATAAAGAAAGTGGGAGATGGAGTTAATTTTTTTCTCATTTTTGTTCACACATGAAGAAGTAGAATGTGTTCAATGATGGTTTGTTTGAAAATTCCAAATTGTGCCCTTCTAGCCTACCTTGCCTCCTCTTTAAGTAGTCAGCTCCCATGCTCTGAGCCCTTCACATCCCCATTAACTCTCTCTCTCTCTCTCTCTCTCTCTCTCTCTCTCGCTGACTTAAGTTGAAGGGTGTTGCTTTAGTAGTATTGCGGAGAGAAAATGGCAATGAGCAGTTTAATTTGCATTGCCACTAGTCTACTAATAATAATGTCATCGTTGTGGATGGCTGAAGCTAGAATTCCTGGTGTTTACTCTGGGGGTGCTTGGCAAAATGCTCATGCAACCTTCTATGGCGGTGCTGATGCCTCTGGCACAATGGGTGTGTTCCTTTATCTTACTTACTTCTCACATTAAATAAACCTGATCAACCCAGCTAGGTCTAATCTTAATTAAGCTTTTACTGTTTTGTTTATTTAGTGTGCGACATTGGCCTGAAAAATGAAGCTACCTAAGTAGACGCACAGTCTTAGCTTTTAATCTATCTAATTAGACTAATTAATGTGTATATGCTTACAGGAGGAGCTTGTGGATATGGAAATCTGTACAGCCAAGGGTATGGAGTGAGCACTGCAGCACTAAGCACAGCACTGTTCAACAACGGGTTAACTTGCGGTTCTTGCTTCGAGATAAAATGTGCAAGTGACCCAAGATGGTGCCACTCAGGCAGCCCATCTATTTTCATCACTGCAACCAACTTTTGCCCTCCAAATTATGCACTTCCTAGTGACAATGGAGGCTGGTGCAACCCTCCTCGCCCCCACTTTGACCTTGCCATGCCCATGTTCCTTAAGATCGCCGAGTATCGTGCCGGTATCGTCCCTGTTGCCTACCGCCGGTCAGTGCCTTTTTAACTCCCTGTTTTTGCCCTGTTTATATGCCTCTGGACTTGAACTGTTTTAGTTAGCACAAGGAAAATACGAGTACATCTTTATTTTCTCTAACTTTTACACGACATCGATTTTAGGTTTTAGATTTTGATAAACACTAAAATTTGGATTCATTCCTCAGTGAATATGTGCTAATTTTACCATTTAGTTTAATTGCAATTTCTCTTGCAAGCTAGAACAGAAGGTCAAGAGTTAGAAACTAGCGCGTGCTAGCTAGCTAGCAGGAAAAGCTGTCGTAGCAAGAAGAGATAGGTTTGTAATGTAATTTGGCCCAACAACTACCTTTATTGCCCCAAAACAATAGCTCTCTGAAGCCATGAAAATACACACTCGAGATGTTGGCAAAAGAACATCCACGATAACTGCGAAAAACACCTATTTTTGGTGGGTCTTTATCGCTTTTGCCAACCAATTTTCTACCTTTGAATTCTTGTTGAGATCCAAAAATGTGTTAACTGAAGTCACCAAACAGTTTATGCACGGGCTGATGTTATTAAGAGATGTCGGTGGGTTAGTTAGACCTCAACAACTTTCTCTTGTGTCCTTTACTTATTTTAGCCACGGGACCGTTTATGGTCACCTTCGGTGATTTGTTTTTACTCTTGTAGCCCCGCTTTAGTACTAAAAATACCAATGCACCCTTGCCCTATTCGTTTCTACAGAAAGGTGGATAGCCATATCTTATTACAGCACTTTTTCTTAGTGGATCAAAACAGTATTTTAGTGAGAATCAAAACATTTCGTCAAACACCAAAACCCAAAAATCACACTTCCCAAAATCCTAGACGTCTATGTTTATGTTTTTTTTTAATGCCTAGGTTAGGCTTGCTGTTTTCCTTGACTACCCTTTTTGTAAATTTGTTTTATTGTCGCAATGACGGAAGTGTCCTAACGGCATTGAACCTCCTATGCAGAGTGCCATGCCGCAAGAGGGGAGGCATAAGGTTCACCATAAACGGATTCCGTTACTTCAACTTGGTATTGATCAGCAACGTGGCGGGTGCAGGGGATATAGTGCAGGTGAGCGTGAAGGGTTCAAAGACTGGTTGGATGAGCATGAGCCGTAACTGGGGCCAAAACTGGCAGTCAAACGCTGTTCTGGTTGGCCAGTCACTCTCCTTCAGGGTCAGGGCCAGTGACAGACGCTCCTCCACTTCATGGAACATTGCCCCAGCCCACTGGCAGTTTGGTCAAACTTTTACCGGCAAGAATTTCAGGGTCTAATTCCTTTTATATTCATTTAACCAAAAAAAAACTAAAAAAGTTGAAGTTTTTTTTTGGCGGGCTTCTTTTTTGACATGGGGATGTTTGTTGGGGGATGTTAAAGTAAAAGTGGGGTTATAATTAGGGACTCCAAAAGGGATTGTGAGATTTGGGGGACTGTTTTTTTTACTTTCAGATTGGTGTGTGTTTCTCAACTTTGAAGTTGTGGTAACGGGGGAAGGAGACTGAGGCTGAGGCGGCTGCACAAAAGATGGTTAGCCCGCTGTCTAGATTAAAGTACTGGTACCATAGTAATGTATGATGATGATATTATACATTCTGAGAAGTGTATTGTAGTAGTTTATAGCACTTGATCAATGGCAAGAATATTTAGTTTGCTTTTCCATGTTCATCGTTCCCATGTTCCAAAATCATATTTTCTCTTGGACCAAGTAAATTTCTTTTCAAAAACAGTGAAGAAAATTTGATTGGGACCTCGGGACGAGACAATTTACGTGAAGAATAAAGGATCTATACAAAGTAACCATCAAATAAATGTTTGTTCGATTTGTACAAATGATACAAATGGTACCACGGCATCGACATGATTATTTTGTATGCTCCAAACAAGAAATGAAAGACAAACTTTGCACGCCAATGTTTACTGTCAACAACAAATGAACTTAAATCGTTTGATTTGATAGCAGTGATTGGTTAGGAAATTTCATGACTAATTGCAAAAGGTTGAGAGAAGATAAATACAAATCTAATTGTAAAACCTACACTTTATACAAGTTTAAAACATATAAATATATAAAAATATAACTAAAGACAAGCATGCTTTCAATACAAAAATAATAATAGAATTCTAGCATTTATAAATGTGAGTGGGCTAGAGCTTGAGATAGCCCTTTTAGAGCTAGTTGTTGACTTTCTGAGATAGAGCTAGTATTTTGAGTTAGTTAGATTGACCGAACGGTGATACTTAACAGAATCATTGATTTATTAGGTTGTTCGAGTTGTTCTTGAATTAATATTTTTCTCTCCTGATCTAAGAGTAGTTCTAGCAAGGTAATCAAAGTCCTAGCATGATTACTAATAATTGATAAAACAATGCTTAAATTAAAATAAATAAGGGTACTTATTTGCTGAAGAACTTTAAAGGAATGAAACTTTTATTGTCAATAATGAATCATTTATCCTTGAAGTTTTATTTCTCATCACTTGTGCAACTAAAATGTTTGCAATTTGCCTCCCAATATACCTCGTTTGACTCATATTTGTTTGGATTCAGCATGTAGCTAAACCTAAGGATATTAGGTCTGGCAGTTCACCAGACCTATATCCTTCTAGGCTAAACACATAATTGAACCCAAGAACTTTGGTTGCCAGACCCCTTTTACCATATGCGCTCAGCTCATAGCCATGTCCAAGGATGTTGAGCGTAGAAACGAGCTAAACCTCTTTCATTTGGGTCCAATATTCTACCAAGCCTAGGAATGTTTAGGTATAGGCGCAGGTCCCATATACCTATCATTGAATTATCACCCTGTCTTTGAACCTTCCAACTAAGGACTTAGATCAAAATTAATTTTTAAAAAATATATTGATCCATCAGTAATCACCCATGTTTTTATGTATTGAACACATAAAGATTTGAAATGTTATTAGCTTTTAATGAGACTTTTTACCTTCCCAATGCGATAAACTATCCTCAATCAGAACTGTTGGGATTCTTTTGGCCAAGTGGATTGTTCCTTTTGAAAGAGTCTCTTGGGAAACAAAATGACGATGTGCATTCAATGCAGTAATTGAGTAGGTTTTTAAAGATTTATGGTAACATCAAGGGTTATTCATCCAACTATGAGGATGGAAATTTCTTTCTTTTATAACACTGGCCTCTCTCGTTTCTATTTTTTTTCTTTTTCTTTTTTTACTTTCACTCTTGTAATTTCTCTGTAAAAATTGACTTGCTAAAGAAGCTTTGAACGAGACATATTCTTATAGGTATTCCCTACCTTAAACTTCTTTCTTCTTTTTTTCTTATTATTTATTTAGAGAAAATAGACTTTATAAGAATTACGTCTGGTCCTAAGAGTAGAGATATTGCTTCCTCTGATGGTGAATTTATTCAACCAAAAACTAAGGAAAGTAGTAGGGGACAAGGGTCTACTAGACTGGGCTCTAAGACTAAAAAGGGTGGAACTTCAACATCCACCTCTAGAATGAGGAAGGTAGTTCCTAACACTAAAGAAGTCATTCCCCTATTGCCTCTAGGGCTGCCCACTTCAAGAGAAGAAAGGGTCTCCACCCCTGTAGAGTCTGGCGTTATAGCCTCAACTATAAAGACATCTATTGTCATCTCATTATCAATGCCCCTACCCTTGTTTTCAACTGCAGAGACATTTTCACTTGCTAGGACTTCTTCTCATGATGCTCTGCTAAGAGCTAGATAGTCTGGGCTCGAAGATGCTTTTGACAATCTCGTCCTTAATTGAGCCCTCTATATTTTCCCCACTTTGACTAAGGAGGAAAATTAGTCTATAAAGGCAATTATTGGTAGGAGGTCCAATCTCAAGGAGGATGGCCTAAAGGTGGTAAAGAGCCTGAAGATGTTTTTGACCATTCCTTCATACATTCAAACAATATCTAATAAGAGCTACAACCGTCATCTAACCCTTATTAGACAAATAACTCTCCACGTAATAAAACTCTCTGTCTTTTGTTAGAATTTCATGATATGCGTCTATTTTAAAAGCATTGGATGGTTGAGAGGGGCCAAATGAGAGAGGCCATTACCAATTGCAGTGCAAATCAAACTACCATTCAAAGCTTGAGGGCTAAGAAAGCTGTTGTGGAGGCTGAGCTAATGGAGCTCAAGATAGCTTATGCAGTACTAGAGAATATCATGAGAAGCCAGGTCCTTCAGCTAAACTCCAGTGAATGGGAGCTTCGTCTTGCTTATAATGAAATGGCCTCTTTGAAGCAAGGATTGGTTGAGATGAGGGAATCCTAGAAAGATATGAGGGTTGAACTTCTTTCAGCTAAAGAAGAAACCAAAGCTCTCATGCGAGGATAAAGGCTTTGAGCAACTCTCTCAAAAAGTTCTAGGAGATGTTTGAAGGTTCTGCAACATTAATTGAGATGATGGGGAACGAGATTTTTCTTGCTATGTTCAACCTGTATTTTTTCAACTTGTTAAAAGGAATGGAGATGGACTTCAGTGTTACTTTCCATCTAGTCCCCATGCCCAACTTCGTTGCTGTCTTCCTTGCTAGAGCTACAACTGCCCAATATAGAGAATACCTTGTCGAGGAGCCTAACCTCTATGTTTAAGCCTTCGCCCCCTAATTCCTCATGGCTTTATAAACAACCTCGATCCTGTAGGGTTTTGCATTTTGTAATGAATATTTAAGTTTTATAAAATTTGGTATTTTATTCATTTCCATGATGTTTTCTTGGAAATAAAATATTTTGCTAGACTTGTTTAGTGTAAATAGGTCCAACACCCATACTCATTAAAATAAAAGGAGTTTGTATAGGTCTAATGCCTATACTTCAAATAGTTTTTAAAATTATAGCGAGATTTGAACTTTGTTAACCCTGGGAGGTGGAACTCACCCCCTACTTAAAACAAAAAGAAAATATAGGTTACATGTATATACACTTTCAAGAATTCATGTTCTTTTAACTCGTGGTTATCTATAAGAGTATCCCTAACAAATTGGTGAAAAGCCCTTAAGCATCACCTGAAGAGTATGACAATCCAAGACTACACTCAAGAATGAGGGATCCGAGATCAACCTCTAGCGAATTGGTGAGAGGTCCTAAGCATTACCTAAAAATTATACTAGTTCAAAACTACACTAGAAAATGGTGTTATTGCACCAGGAATGCCTCAGATCTATCCTTTGAATATTGGTATTATTGCACTAGAAAGACCATGTCAATCCCTTGGATAATAGTGTTATTACACTAGGAAGGCCTTAGACTTATCTATTGAAGAGTAGTGTTATTGCACTAGGAAGACCTAAGACCTATCCCTTGAAGAGTAATGCTATTGCACTAGAAAGACCAAGTCAATCTCTTGAAAAATGGTGTTATTACATTAGGAATGTCTCGGATCATCCCTTAAAGAGTGGTGCTATTGAACTAAGAAAACCAAATCAATCCCTTGGAGAGTGATGTTATTTGACTAAAAAGGCTTTATACTAATCCCTTAGGAAGTGGTGGACTTCACTATACTTATTCATAAAATGATACTTCCTTCATAATAGAAGTACATTGCTATTCAAGTTATTTATAATATAGTTTTAAGTGATCAAAATGCTAGATATGAGGAAGAAGCTTCTCATATGTCTTACAGGTTCCCATTTTAGGGCTAGTTTGCTCGCACATTCTTTGTTGCCCATAACTAGAATCACCCCCAATGAGGTGCCACCTAAGATCATATTGATTTTGGGTAGTGTTTGAATAGAATGACCGAGCTCTTCCTTAGTTTACCTAGGTTAAGAATCCCTCTTCACAAATTCATTAAGACAGGTTTTATTTATCAACCTTTCAATTTATTTATTCAAAATAAAACACTCTTTTATGTCATATCTTTTATTAATGTGGAACAAACGATACTTCTTAGAAGTACAAGTGTTGGATGGTGATCATATGGGTAGAGGATATTAAACAAACTATTTACTCGCGATGACAGTGAAGACTTATATAAAAGTGGCATTCAAGGGGGTAGTATGTATTTCATGTTAAGTTAGTTGTTCCCTAGTTGGTCTCTTTGAACTTTTCTTAGGGTTATTATCCCTCATAGGAAAACAATCATGCTTAGAAATCCTCTCTGATTGACTTTCTTTGTAGAAACAAAGAGGCCCGTATCGTAGCACACTTACCTCATCCACCTTTATATGGTTCTTCACCGCCTATTTCACTTTTAATAAGCTTTTATTTAGGAGAGCATACAACTATTTCTATAAAGCTCTCTCATTTACCTTAGTTATCAAAGCCTCGGAAGCCACTGGCTTGATTGATTATTATACCTTGAGTATTTCCTTATTAAATCTCTTTAGATTTACTTATGAGGAATCATCATCTGCCCAAGTAAGCCCAAAGAGTTTTGTGGAGCTTCTTTTACTTGGGGTGTTTATGCTAAACTGCACTACCAGCTTGGTGTGAAGATCATCATAGTTATTCAATGTCATCTTAGTGGAAATATAATCTTTGGGAATAAAAGTACGCAAAACTCGTATTAACAAGAAATAATTTCGTATATGACAAGGAGTTTAGACATCTTTATACATATGCTCTCATATAGGTTGTTTCTCACTCGTATGTCTGTAGGGTTCCAGGGAGTTTGAGTATTCTGGTGTGGAGCGATAAGATCGGAGGCTGGCCTCCATCCCATAATGCCCAGATAAACGCTGAGATTACTTGCTATAGACATGAGCATCGTTATGACGTGACAGCCCTCTAGAAGGGTTTGGTGACTGTTGAGGCTGAAAGCCCCCCAATATATCATTCTACCCAAACTCTTCTAGATAGTGAAATTATCTACAGGTGCTAGGTGTAGCCTGCGACTATAGAGTCTTAATGAAGGGTGTTGTCACATGTGATAAGACTTGTTGATGTGGCAAAGTCTAATTTGGCTCCTACATTGCCAACACAGCTTGAGTGAGAAATTGCACATAGCTGATGAGTTGTTGGACGTTTGGATGGGTAGGAGTGTATGTTGTGACAGGTAGGTTTGTTATACGACTTATTCTAAAAATGTCTTGATTATCTATCATTGATGGTGATCAGGGATGTCAATAAACCATTTTTGAAAGAATAGTTAGTGGCTTTTTATTAGGTTTCTACGGACGACGTTAATGATGAAGTCCTAAAAAATCCAAGTAACTTAAGAATAAGGTTTATATGTTGGATAATCGGTTAATATCTTAGTTCTATCAATTTGATCTATTCTCTCTAGCCAAGATGACTGATAGCTAGTGCCTAGTGAGCCAAGATGACTCATAGTTAGTACTTGTAAAAGGTTTATTTTGGTAGATATGGAGACTCTTAAATGCTTAAGTATCTTTGTAGATAGATAAAATACAATAATATTTTAGAGAGATAAACTCTAAAAATATGAATGTTAAAAATGTTACGAATAAAAAAATTATGACCCCTTTACCCAAGTGGTTCAGGGGATATTTATAGCCCCATAACTTTGTTGTTTGTTTTTACTGGAGTTGAGAAACTAGAAAGTCATTTTCTTCCAATAGCATTAATGAGGGATAAATATATTTTATACAATATTAATGATATAAAAATATGGTATTTCATCGAGAGACGTTTTATACACCTATGGGTGTATGAAGAAGAATATCTCTAACATTAACATTTCATGTTGAAATTCATAAGAATAAATAAATGGAACCTTATGGCCTAACATTGGGCCTATAATGATCTCCAAACCTTTAACTTTTTTTGTTAGGCACATTGCCGGGCTCGTGGTCAGTAGGTCTGGCAACTCATTAGACTCATGTTTGTTTAGGCTCAGCATACAGCTAAACTCAATTATGTTGGGTCTGGTAGCTTGCCAAACTCGCGTCCACTTGGGCTCAACGTGTAGTTGAATCCAAAGACATTGGGTCCAACAACTCACCAGACCCACGTCTGCTTGGACTCAGCGAGTAGCTAAATCCTTTTATGTTTATCCATCAAATAAAGAATGGAATTTGCTAATAAGAAAAATCCTTTTATAATAACATTAAATAATAGTCTTCGGGTATTAATTCATCTCTTTATGGATATTATCAATTGTTGAAGATGTTTTTTTTCCAAGACACCTTATAAAACTCTATTATCAGGATATCTCTATCAAAGAATGTTTTTTTTTTTCTAACAAGAAACAACCATCATAGCCTAGTAAAAATTCTAACATCAAAGCTTTATTTCAAGAAGCCAATATCCTAAAAAATAGAAACTCTGAGCACGGATTGAACTTACATTAAAAATCTAGATTAAGTTGTTAACATTAAAATAAAAATGAAAACAGAACAAGAAGTAAAGGGGGAAAAAAAACAGAGAGAAAGAAAATGGATGAAGAAAGGGCTATCGCCCATGAGGGTGGCAAAGAGATTGTCGTCTAATGATAATAAAGAGAAGGATAAACATTTATTTGCAGAAAGGTTTTGGGAAAGAGCTTTACTTAAATATAATTTAAGCTTAACCGAGTTTGTATATCTACCCAACTTGACTCTATTAGAATGTAAATATTTTTGGATAGTTATTTAA
>Ga0307517_10003962_pt1 | contig 22933 bp, 28 predicted proteins | sample 23_EM_MG_FD_194515 | JGI IMG/M metagenome (GOLD analysis project Ga0307517, IMG submission 194515) | Populus trichocarpa ectomycorrhiza microbial communities from riparian zone in the Pacific Northwest, United States - 23_EM | ecosystem: Host-associated > Plants > Roots > Unclassified | place...
CGGGTGGGGGTGGTGGGCGGTAATCTGATTCGATCATGTTTGTTCTGGTCTGTGGTATTTTTCCGCTGATTTATCTACGAACATGTCAAAATCACTGCATTACATATGCCATACCTCTGGTACATTCATACACCATCTAACTTTCATCTTGTACTAATTCTGCAATACCATACTGCTGTGAAAATATTATAAGAAGAATTATAAAGTCTTTGCCTAAGATTATCTTTCTGCCAGCTCCTACCCCTCTCTTCTCTAAAAAGCCAAGTGAGATACTCCTCAAAATCCAAGTTATCACCTTGTCGTCCTTCAATCCCAAGTGAAGCATGCAATTCAGGAAATTAAAATATGCAATAGGTAATCATATCAGCTGTATCAAGGTCATACTGAGAGCGCCCACAGGGCACTGGTAGTGCATTCTATGGCACATGGGCCATGGAATGGATCTTTCTTCTCTTAGATAGGACAAGCACCAAATCTAAAATTCTATGAAAGCAAATGTAGCAAGCTAGCAGTTCCTTGTGTAATCCTTATTCAGGACAAGGCTATTATTGTCACAGTCCTGCTAATATTTATCACGGGAATTGCGAATCACAGCTTGTTTTTTTTGCATGCAGCTTACGCTGGACACTGATGCTTCACGCATTCCACGGAACATGGGCAATGGAATGAGTATATCAACCCTGTCTAGAATGCAGACCCACACACCCTTATAAGGCACTCACCCCAGGCAGCCCCACCCTTTGGGGGGGGTACCCCGCCTTTCAGAGTGCCAAAATAGGGTACCCTCATGTTACGGCCGCAGTTGCTTCTGGTCTCTTAAATGACTACAGGTACACTAAAGTGACACACTGGCATTAGTTTTCTTTGACACATGGAGAAATAAAAGTGAATGCAATCATGATGACTGTACAACTGAGACAGGTTGAAACTAAATTGAGACTGAATCCTACTGCTGGATCACACCGATGGATGAACCGCCAAAAGTGTTCAATTGAGGTCAAGGGCCAGAGGCATTACCAGCTACAAAGGAAATTGTAAATGCGACTTCCATGGAACATCAAATCTACCGCAGTTGCCACAGGCGCAGCTTGTCCTTTTGAAAGAATCCTGCTTTCAGTAGCAAGCTTCTACACAGTGGAATCTGTCATCCTGAACCTTCAATCATTCAACCTCCACTGATGCAAACGCATGGGGATACTTGGAATCATCTTAGAGAAATAAAAGTATCCAAATGTTTTAACTCTACACCTGCCACCTGGGCATGTGACCTTTTTTTTCCCACCCCATGGCTCAAGTCCTGAAAATAATATCAAATCCAACGACCTTAGTCTCACAGATTGAGTGCTGGACGGTCTTAACGGCTAATGCATTCCGTGGAACACGGGCGATGGAATGGGTCACACACTCTTATAGGGCCCAAATCTACTGCAGTGGCAGGCACTGCTTGTTCTTTGGAAATCCTGCCCCCATCAAACTCTTTCCAACATTACCTCCCACATTACTATACTGGGAAATACAAACTATGTCACAATTGGGAGATCAGTCATGGGACTTGTTCTTATATTCCAGTCATCAATGGTCATTCTCTAGACTGTAGCCATTACCAAGTATCTGTTGATCATGCACCTTTTACCTTCACCTTTTTTTTGGTGATTGATGAATAGACTTAAAAAACAATAGCCGCCATATATATTTTGGAACCATCAACTTTAAAAAGTATCTTGATGCATTTGACAAGTTTAGCAACTTAAGGGAAGGATCTTTTGAAATAAAATACTTGGATCAAACCAGGCAAAGCAATAGGTCAGCTGAATGGAGATACAAGGCAAAAATCAAACTTTTGTAGGGTTCCGGGTATTGGACAAGTACATAAAGCCAGATGGAATCATGGATGAAGTGAAGGATGTGGAAAATCATCAATGTCCAGATAAAACTATAGAAATGCGTCAATAAAAATCAGACTCCCTGATAAAGCCACATATCAGCATCACAGTTGTATATAGGAATCATCAACGCACCATACTGCAAACGAACGGATATTAAGATGGCATCCCTCATTTTTGAGGGTTGCTATCTGGCTTTGGTTCACATCCGAGTCTGCTGAGGGTAGTACTGAAAGATATGAAAGACCTGGGCAGCAACCACGTATCCAGGGAAGGAAATCCACAAGGTTCGCCCTCCTCTCAACAAACAAACCAATGTTTTTGACTGAATCTTTCTTCTCCACAGCTGGATAAGGTTTCTTTCTCGGTGCCACGAAAGGAAAGGAAAGGACTTGAATGTGGGGAGCACCATGCAAGAAGGACACCAAGCCATTAATGGTTGCCCTGGGAGGAACGAGAGGGTACAGGAGGTTTCCACCAAGCTGAAACTCCTCAAGGCCTGGCCAGACTAACGCAAGCCGAGAATAGAATTCATCGGTGAGCAAGTGGCAGGAGAGATGGGGGCTGAACCGCAGACGGGTCAGACGCATACAGCCAGATAGGCTGTGGAGGGACTGTCCCAAAATTAGTTCATCACGCCAGTCGTGTTCGAAGTCTGATGTTAATGAGCCATCCCAATCAGGATAGGCTATTCCAACGCTGAGATCCGTCAAGGAATTGCCAAATGATGCAGTGATCTCCGTGTGTAGCATGGTGAAAACGTTTTCTCTTTCAGGACTCGCAATCGATAGATCCAGCTTTTGGAGATGAGGGACGTCGAGAGCCTCCACCAACTTCAGGGCATGATTGCCCGTAAAGCACAGGGCCTCGAGGATCGCGAGTGTGGGGAAATGGTGTGCGTTACGCGCCAGGTCCGCTTCGTCAACAACAAGCTGTAGAAAGTGGAGACGGGGAAGCTGGGTTAGCGCTGGCAAAGCGCATTCAAGTGGGGCTCCTACACCCTCCTCTGTGAAATGAATTGAGGTGAGATTCATCCAGAAAGTCGGCATGTGGGACCAGAACTCGTGAGACCCGCCAGATGACACAGCCAAGCGCTGCAGTGTCTTCGCGTGCTGGAGGGGCTGCAATAAGTCCATATTGTTGTGATCTGCCTCTACGCTGAGGAAAACTAATGGAGCGGCACCGAAAAGTCGTAGAACACAGGCAAAATGGTGGGATTCTTTGGTGAGAACGATGGTAAGCGAGGTTATTCTCCCGAGGCAGTGAGGGGCACGGCTGTGGACAAGTTCGAGAAAGCTGGGCTTATAGCCAGCTAGACCCTTGGAATCAAGGGTTAGGGAGACTTCCCTCATATATGAGCCATAGTGTTTGAATTTGTCCCAAGGCAAGGTAGCAACCAGGTGCTGTGCATTATCAGCAGCCTGACGTGTTTTCAATAATGGAATGAAGCTGTAGGCTATCGCAAACTCACATCAGGGGGAAGGAGAATGCCAAGGAGCACTCCCACTGAATTCTGGGATCTCCAAAGCCAGGGCATCCCTATATCGTGAAAGAGGTGGCTGGCCCGCGTGAAGTTTATGAGGGTTTTTTGTGATTCAACATAACCCGCAATTTCAGTGAGAAGTTCAATAGCGATGTTCATATTGACGATGCGTAGGCAATGCTTGAAGCGCAAGAACAAAAAATGTACGACACGTGGCCGACATTCTAGAACATCCTATATATATACATTTGAACTTGGCGGCTGCAAACGATACGCGGACACGATGGGCCCCATCGACAAAGGTTCGGGCACATCTGCATCAACAATCCCTGCAGGCCGCTCATGTCTCACAGGTTTGCATACCCCACCCAACCTCCTTCCCTGCATTGTTTGCGTGACTACGTTTCCTGCACTGCTTGAATGTCAATACGTGGTTTGGCAGGGGGATGGATACGCTCGTAGAAGGTGGTTGAGCTGAGAAGCCAGTCAATAACTCTACGGCATGACGCAAGAATGGCTCACACGTTCCATCGTCACCGACAGACAAGGATCTTCCCGCTAGCCATGAATCCAACAGTCTGAGAATATCAATTAAAACCTGCCATTCCAAGGAACGACGGCCGATGGAATGCAGCTGTTTCCCGGATCAAAAACGCGCACTGCTCCGCATCTCGTTTCGGTGCCCTTTTCAAAAATGGAACCAAACCGCGATACGGAGCCAACCCACCAACGCTGAGCCTGTATACCATGTATGGCATTTCTGAAAGCCCACCATGCAGTAAATAGCAGGTATGGATGTCATTTTTCATGCCTCAAAGCCCACGTTCTCATCTAGCCACAGCCACGTGTCATTATGCATAATAAATGATGTTTTACTTTTCTCTACACGTTGCCCCCATGAGAGACCCTACACCACCTGAGGCTCCCCTACCCACTAGAGCCCAGCTCATTGAACTGAATGGAAGAGATCCACGTCTTCCTGCTTGCTATGTCATTCCCGGCCATGCTCTCATCCCTCATGGAGGCGGAACCATCTACATGTTGGTTTACGACTGGCGGAAACCAGCCATGGAAATGCTTTTCAAATATGCAGCCAATATGAGGCCACCAGAATCTGCAGAAGAGAGCCGAGCACACGGTGAGTGCTTTGGCATCTTTTCATTCTTTTCTTTGTGGTAACCCTATGGCTCTAGGCCTTCTCATGCTCAGGCCTTCCAAAGGTGATTTTTTGGTAGCGAGAAACAGGTATGGGAGTGGGAAGGAACAAGAGGACCGTGTCATTTCCTGGGCAATCTCAAAGTGCGTTGATCCTCTTGATAACCTTTGGCAGCCTACTGACCAGAACGGCTATACAGAGACGACCACTCCGAGCAACACGTTGCAGCCCTTCGTCAGCTGCGGGACCGGTTGCTCGGAAATCCTGAAGACATGACGGGAGAAAAGGCTGTGCGGCTGGCCAATGGCAGCTTCCGGGGTGGAATTGCCTTTGAACGGTCACTTCGATCCATCTCGACCTCCCGGTGCTATGGAATCAGCACGTCTATTCAGATAGCAAGGTTGATGTCAGCACCATCTGCCAACTCAAAGGTCTTCGACATTCAGGAGGACGAGGACCTTGCCCTGCGACGTGATCTTTTAAAGGTGAGCAATAGTTGCGTTCTGATCTTCTTCGACTTATGCTTTTCTCCCTCAGCTTGGTGCGACTTCCTCCATGAAGTGCATTGAAAGGGGTCCTGAGTCGCTGCTTAAGGCTCTCAGCACTCAGGCGGAGTTCAGCAACCTTCCACGTGTTGGGATCGATGCCAACGTTGTTCACCCAGCCTATCAGCTCAACGTCATGTCGGCAAAGGAGCCTGATGAACCCCATAGAAATGTTGAAGAGCTTGGTGCGCGCGGCATGCGCAAGGCCCACCTCGACCACGGCGATTCAACGGCAGCCAATTCATGCATGACCAACCTGAGCGGAGAATACGAGGAACTCGAGGAGGAACACTTTTTCCTCCTTGATCTCGGAATAGCTTGGGTTATGGAACCCCTCTCGACGGTATCATTCTCAGGCCTACATTTCCATGTGGGTATGAGGCCCCGCTATCGTTTGAACCGAGCGAAACCCAACCACATCCACTACCGATTGACCCTCGTTGGCTACACGCCCGAACATATGTTGGGCGGATCTGACACACTCGCATTTGGCTCACTGCCCAACGGCCTGGTACTTCCCTTGTCATACGAGCTGAAGAATCCGTTGATGTGAGAAATCTTTTTATCGGTTCTGCTCTTGCTGACGTCTCACTCAGTCACCATCTCCTTTCACAACAAACTGTTTGTCAACAAGCCACCTACACATCTGATGGCGCTGCCATCTTCGAGCCGATTAGCCAGCTCCGCCACTTCAGCAGAGGAGTCCTGCAGCTCTCCATAGGCCTCCTCTCCCAGCTTTCTCCCTTTCTCCTTCCTCGCATCGACCGAGAGAAGTTTTTGGAAGCGTTTTCGTGCGTTGTTGATGGAAAGCGCGTGTCAGCACCGCCATGGAAACTTGGACCAGGATGGACCGGGAGTGATGTAGAGGTTGGAACAGAGTATGGTGCACTGCTCAAGGACTACTTCCAGGCGGAGACCCTCGAGGACGTTGCGAGATCAGACCCGTCAGCCCTCATTGGCCTGTGGAACTCGGACGACGCCACTTCACAGCATCCGTATAACAACGCGAGACTCACCGAAGCGCTGGAAGAGTGGAACAAGCACAAGAAATACCAAGGTTCCAACATTCCTGTTGCAATTCTGACGGAGAGGGAGGGAGACAGCAGTTTCGGGGCACAACTAGGGCAGAGGAGGCAAAGTGCGTAAATCTGACTGTCTGGCTTTTGAATAGATTTTAACTGTCTCCTTCCCGCAGGGGCTGCTGCCACCGTTTTGAGTCAGAACCCTAGCAAGAAGGAGAAGCGGCGACGGGTGTCTGAAGGCCAAAGTAGAACTGCCAAAAGAACGCGGATGGACGATGAGAGCGACGCAAACTCAGATTCTGATGGACCGCGTTCAGAGGAATGGGATGGAGCCACCCCCGATTCAAACGACAGCTGGACAGACCGCATCTCTGCTGGCTTCCTCACCAAACTCACAACCAAGACGATCGAGAAGGAGCTTAAAAAGGCCAGGAAACTCAAGCTCCCTGTGGCAGAGCACGAGGACGTGACATCGGAAGCTCTAATAGTCACGGAAGAAATTGGGTTCATCACAGCCCAGACTGTCAAAGCCGTCATGGCCTATAGCAAGGCCTGCACCTTCGACTCGGCCGAGCAAAAAACATGCGCTGCTGAAGAACACATGATGGCGATGGTGATATGGGACTGGCTGGAATGCTCGGTGGACCATGCCTTGACGCAAGCATATGATGAGGTTCCTGAACGGGTCACCCACCAGGGTCTCTGCCACCTCGTCCTGACCATTAAGCTATGCGCCATGAAGGGTGGAATACAGGACCTCCAAGCTTCCTCCTTTATTCCCGAGATCACCTCAAGCCCCTCCTACCAACTCAACTTTCCTTCTAGAAGGGAACTCCAACCGTCCCAAGTCCGCCGATATGCGATTGAGGCACTGGCCTGCTGGTTTGACCTGGCAGACCCTTTTGACGGCCTTGCTCGAACTTGGTTCCTCAAAGAGATCATTAGGGAGGTAGGGGTAGGGGTCCTCAGGCTCGCCGCTGTCATCAAGGCCATCCAGCGGGTGAGAGTGAGCGTCTTGGAAATGTCGAAGAAGGCTGCGGTCACTCAGAAGCATTTTGCTCACTGGTCGAAGACGTACTTGTCGTCTCATCCTATCTCCTGTTCCGACAGCCCCGAGAGGCGGCTGCTGAATGACCTCTGCCTGCAATTGGACAAGGTTCTCCAGTTCAATCCGTTGTTGGTAAAGCGTGTGACCGATATCGCCTTGAGGCCACTGCCAGCTCGCCTTGAAGTCTCTCTCATGCCTGCAATCCCGGCCTTTCCCAACTCTATCACTCTTCCGAATGCGAGCCAAGTTAGACGATACTGGCAAGCAATGATGTTGTGCATACCGCTTATCAATGGCAGTCTCACCGTCCCACCACCCGAGACCCTCCACAAATTCCCATCACAGCAGGAGCGACAGGCCCACCTCTACCAGCGCTTTCTTTACAGGGTGCATACCGATGCAGACAACCTCCTTCCTTTCCGTAATATGACCCCTTCTCGAGTCCGCATTCGCCAGGCTGGGGGCCCATTCTCTGAGGGGCACCTCAGATCGATCTCTGGCCTGTTCAGCACCCTGGTTTTCTATGGGATCACATTCGGCAGCCGGTTTCTCTTCGATCACCCGAATCTGGTCTTCTACGACCTCAAAGACTGGTGGACAGTCTACGACAACATCAGCAGCAAACATCATGCAAGATACTTCTGCAATCCAGTGGCCTACAGAAACCGGACGAACCGAAAGGTCGATGATGTACAGAAATACTGGGAATTTGCCAGCCAGCCAGACAATGTTCGCTGGCTGCTTGAGGGCCAAGGGCCGATCAAGGCGTTTGAGCTGTATAGAAAGCTCAAGGCAGCTAAGCTCCCAGGACTCGGGGTGCTTGGCTGCATCGATATCTGTCTTGACTATGCCCATTATGGGGTTGCAACTCGGCCAACGTCAGAAGACATGATTCAGATGCTTCGGGATTCCAGGAAGACATCCCCTTGCATCGCCGTTTTGCAATCTTTTGGGCTGCAGGATGAGGATCTGCCAGGAGGGCTGGTGGTGCTACAGGCGCTTCTCTCGGGTTGGCCAGAGAGCGGAAGCTCGCTGGAGGCAGGCGACATTTATTACAGTCTTCAGTGCTGGAGCTATCTAGATCAGAAGGAATTTAAGGATTTATTTTAAGGCTTGTAGCAATCTTGACAAATAAACATGTTGCCCCTTACTACTGCCCATCATCTGTCTGCGCAAGACATTCTCACCCAGCACCCGACAGTCGTCGAGTCCTGGTTGCTTCATCCGCCAGAACACCTCATCAATCGATTGTTCTTCATCCGCGTGTATGCGACGCAGAAGCAGCTGCTGGCTAGCCCGTGGACCCGTCCCACAGACGATGTTTGGGTCCAGGAGCGCTTGGTTCCCATTCTAAACCATGACCTCAAGCCAGAGTTATCCCCTGGTCTGGCCCTGCCCGCTTTAAATTCCAGCCTTCCTGTTCCTGACAAACGAGCTCGTGAAAAGCGTTTCATATACCGGCTGGAGGAGGATGAAAAGATAGTGGTTCTGGACGGCTATCAGAGGGTGGCCGCCGCCGCCTTGAGCAGTCAGGGAGATTCGGCTTGGGCGTTTGACGTTCTTCATCCAGGTCACTGGTCCCACTCCGTCCGTTTTCCCAACACGGCTGATATATTCCACAGCAGCTCAGCAGCTTCCGAACCTTGCTCTTCAGCTTCTCATGCACCACAGAAACGTCCAACCCAACTGCCTTCCGCCACCCTATGTGTCTGAACTTCGCCTTGCAGTTGATCTGGCCCATTTTGCGTACCACAAGCAGTCGCTGTACGTCTTGGAGAGCACCTTGAAGGGGGTGCTTAGCAGGCGTGTGCTCCCCGTCAAGAATACATCCGAGACCTCAGTGCAGGACCAGGTGAGACGAATCGTGGCCTGTCCAGAGATCGTAGACGCGCTGATCGAGACGAATCTGTTGGCGCGCTCTCTTTGGTCAAATGGGGGATGGTCCACAATTGCATTTCTGCATGCTTTGGAGCGTTTCCGACTGTATCAGGTCAGTGCCTCCATCGCCCTATGGCCCTGCCTGAACTGTGATCCAGAATGCAGCTCGCATAATCCGAGCTGCTGCTGCCATAGGAGACGAACTTGACCAGAGGCTCCAACGGCCATTCCTCCTCAGCGACATTCTTGGAGACGAAGATCAATGGAAAGCGATTGGCCAAGCCTGCACCGCCTCTGGTTTGGAGTCCCTCTCCAGTCAACCCAGAAGCTTCAGCAATGTCTCATGCAACGCTGTGGTCCAAATCATAACGGAGGTCAGCGCCAGATTCAACGTTCCCGCTTTGGTAAGAGGCAATACACCTCGGTTTTTCCAGAGCGTTATAGATCTTTCTAGTTCTATACACCCTGGTCACTGTCGCTTAGCAAAAAGGGAGGGTCGTATCCACTGAATGGATATCTGAGCAGCTTGAAGGAGGTCATGAAAGGTGTACGTTTTCCTCTTGGGCCAGTGCAGTTCTCATTTCATAGTTATTCTCAGTGTCACCTTATAGCGGACGGCGTCAAACCCATGTACTCAATGAGCAAGAAGACAGGAAAGCCCGAGAACATGGTATTTCCCGTGTCTCCAGCATCACACGCATGGGGAATAGTCCGTGAGCGACCAATGGATTCAAGAGCGATAGAAAAGGTGCGCCCATGTCAATCCTACACCTCTCTATCCATATCGCTTCAACAGCTCCTGGAGTTTCTTACACCCGCACGAGTCACCCAGCTCTCGCTATCTTGGAACACCATGATCGTAAATGGTCTCAAAGCTGAGCCAGACATAAGGGGCCTCAATATCAAGGTCGATTCCTCGCTGAATGTTTTTGGAAGTCACATCTCTCGCCGAATGGTCGCCCTGCGTATTATCCATCTTCTCGACACCAATCCCGATTGGTTTCAACTTGGGGTCCTCTCTGGCATGAACAGCTCTCGTCAGCTTGCCTGCGTTGAGCAAACCGATGGAGACTTTTCATTTCCTTCCCTCAATCTTTCAGCCTACAGGAAGGACCTGACTCCAACAGCAACAAGAGCTCTGGAAAACATCATCCATGAGTTCCTCCAGCTTCCCCATTCGATCCAGGAGTCTCTTGCGCTCGTTGATGCAGGCCAAGTGCTCAAGTCGGCAGCTGCCGTTCAGCCGTCGCCATTGCCTCTTCAGATGGTGGCTCAAGGGTTAGTCAAAACAGAGGACCTTGGTGATGGCTTTGTTATAGAGTACTGAGATCGTATGGAAACACATTTTTATTGAAATAAAAGTATTCATTCCCAAGGACATCGTTCAATGGAATCAGTCCTCCTCCTCCTCCTCCGTAAAGACAGACCATGGCTGCGAGGCACCCTCGTTCTCTTCCTCCTCTTCCTTTCTGTTTTTGGGAGATGACACGGTCGCAAGTTCAGCGTCGGTCAATCCAAAGGAGGGTGGACTGGGGAAGTCAATGGGGGCCTTGTCCGGCTTCGCTTCCTGGCTGCAGGATGAGATGGAATCGCTGGGCGGAGAGGACGGCGGCAAAGGACCGCTTGAGACGAGGGTGGTATCTGGATCGACCAGCGCTTGAGTTTGATTTTGAAGGGTATTCCTGGCCCGCTGTTGCTTCGACTGCTTGGCCCTTTCAGCAGCTGCCATGCGTCTTTGCAGGGCAAGCGATCCATCACCCATGGATTCAAGCTGTGTGAGCTCCTCTATATCTGTCTGGGTGTAGTATGCAGCGACCACGGCATCGGGCGCTGGCTGGAAGGTGTCTGGGATATCAAGGGCAGTATACAGTGCTGAGATCATCTGCCGAGTGAGCTGTGCACTGCGATCGCCCATGGGATCGGTGTAGATAGACTGGGCACGATGGCTGGCTACAGCCATGGCCTCAAAGAGGGCCTTGGCTGCAAAGTACACATCCTCGTGAGGGTGAGGAATGCCCGAGTGCTCATCGAGAGCCACCGGAATCCCTCCAGCATCCTTGTTGGAGACGAGCTTGACGATGCTTCGGACAGCCTGCTTTGTGAACTTCTGGATCTCCTTGGCCCGCGCGTCAAGAGAGACACGCGTGCGAGTGGAGAAAGGCTCCTGTGAGGAGGAGGGCACAAGAACATGCCCATCTTCAATCTCCATGAGGTCCCAAAATTGCTTGAAGTTGGAAGTGGCAGATTTGAGGACCGACTCGAGCTCTTGACGAAGGGCAATGAAATTGTCAAGTGAGAGATAGCTTTTCTTCTGGTAAATGGTGAGCAAGAGGGACTGTGAAGCAGCTGCCACTGCAGACTGGAGGCGATGCGTCATCGTGTTTGGGGACCCAAAGGCCCAAGGAAAGCACGTCTCAACCAGGGCATTGAGCAGAATGTCTCCGTCCTTGATCCTCTTGAGGACCCCCTCTTGCTCTGGGGGGAGGTGCTTGAGAAGGGGAGGCGCCTTGTTGAGATCGTCCTTGGCACCAGCAGCCCTCGAACGCCATGTCTTGAGAACGGCCCCCAGTTTTGCTAGGTCGTCCTTCCAGTTCTGTTCGTAGCCATCGGCAACCTTCTTGATTGTCATATGGGATGGGTGACGACCAGCAGAGGTGTCTGCATTCCGCATCTGCACAAGCGCGGTGGAACGATACTTGAAAATGCAGGCCAGGACCTCGTTAAGCGCAACTTGAGTGCCCTTTCTTGGTGCGAAGCGTTCGATAGCAGATTGAAACATAAGCGAAGTCCCTCCAAAACCCTGAATGGCTGCGCCAACGAGCACATTGGGATCGATCCACTGCATGACAAAGTCCAGCCAAGGGCGAAGTCCAGTCAAAGACCCTCCGACGTCAAGGAGAAAGAGACCAGTGAGGAGTGGTGGCGGAGTGGGAAAGGTCATTCCAAAGGCTGTACAGTTGAAGAGGCCATACTTGAGCACCAGCTGGAGGCGATTCTTGAAGCCATCGAGGACCTTTGCATACTCTGCCGGTGGTTGATCGCTCTTGGCCAGAGTCATCTTGCGATTGGCAGCCCAGGTAAGCAGCACCTGCTCGAGAGACATTACGTACTCTCTGTATGCCTCTGTGAACTTGGCTTGATCGCGACAGGAGTGGTCCTGGATCCCGAACAGCTCTCGAACAGGCAAGAGTGTGTTCTTGTAGACGGCGTCTGCCTGGAGGAAGAAGTCGGCATCGACTATATCCTGCACAGGCTCTGCTGGACCTCTGGACAGCATTTGTTGGAGTTTCGGAACGTTTCCCTCCTTGGCAGAGGCGTTTATGGTCGAGAAAAGAAAGTCGAGGGTGACGACCCCCTGCAGGATGAGCGCCTCCATGAACTGAACACATTCTTAGGGACAACGTTCAATGGAATAACAAAGAGACATACCGGAGCGACGGTCGATCGCCATCCATAGACAGTGTTGATCGTAATCGCTTTGGCAGGCCACAGTTGACTGTAGGGATACAGATCCACCAATTGCAAAAACAGCGAGCTGTCCTTAAAGACAGTAAGGAGCCTCTTGGGCATGCCAGATAGCATGGAGGAGTTCTTGCTCTGGACGGTCTGGATCTCTTTGAGACGGTCAGCGGGGGGAACGCCAACAAAATGCCTGATCACGAGCTGAAGAGAGGCACTGTCATCGTCGTTGGCCTGGTAGGTGTGCTGGTTCTTGGAGAGGTCATAGAGAATCTCTCTGGAGTACTTGCTCTGGGATATCTTGTCTGCGAGAATGTGAATATCCTGCAGAGCTTCATGCAACAATGCTTACCCTGATCGTAAACGGCCACAAGCCAACATGCAGCATCCTGGGCCTTTTTAGTGAGGCTCGCGCGCTTGTCGTAAAGAGCGTTGAGCTTGAGGGTGGTGCCTTGAACGCCTGTCATCTTCTCAATGTCGCCTTGGATCTTTTTCAGCTCATCCAAAGCACCTCTGGCAAACGACAGACAGAGCATGCGACGGTGATTGCCATTAGCTAGCGTTACTTTAGACTCTGGAAGGAGAGCAGCGTCTGTCCAGGCGATGGTCGGAAAATCTGTCGCAAACATGTTCTTTTCGAGGGCGGAAGGCTTGACGAACCGACCGGGAAGGACAAGAAACATGGCATGCTGGGGAGCAAAGCGAGCAAGAGCAGAGAAAGGCTTGGCTGTATCGTCGGCGCCAACGGCCTTCTTGAGCTGGTTGAAGGAAGTGGAGGAGATCTCCCTTGGGTTCAGCTTCTGGACCTCGAGCTTGGGTGTCTGGGCAAACTCGACACCCTCAGCGAACGACATTCGGCAGTAGCCCAGAAAGGCAGCATTCTTGTCCTTCAGCATGAAGACCATCTCATTCTGGTCGAGGTTGCGCTGCTCAACCTATGTCATCAGTAGCGGTAGGCATGAAGGAGAGAAGAGCTGACCGGCTGATGTTGCTTGGAAGAACTGGCTTTTTCCTGGATACAGATAAGCGGGACAAATCAAAAAACATGCCAAGCGCGTACAGCGTTGGTGGCCGATGGCTTGCTCTTGCTGGGAGCTGCCTCAGCATCGCGGCCACGGATACGCTGCACCATATCAATAATATGAGGGTCTCCAGAGACAAATCCTGCTCACTTTCGTTGGTGGGTCAGCTTTTGAGGCGTCCTAAAGTCAGAGAATTAGTGGGAAATCGTCGACAAGCTACTGGGTGCACCGACAGATGGCTTTCGTTTGGATGACATTGCGCACATTTAGTGGAGGCAGGGGAGGGGAGGTCCCTTTTAAGGCATTCCCTTGGACGTTGTGTCATGGAATAGTTTTCCGGCCAGATAGGATCAATTCACATAGTAACGCTACATCTGCTCTGCATACCAGAGGAACAATGCGGTAAGGTTGCTCTGATAACCCCTAATGGGTTTATCATTTATCCAATCAAGCGACTTTGCAGGCGTGGAGAGATCTGCAGCAGGAAACCTGTCTTCTGCCTTTTGGCGTAGGCTGGGTTGGCAGATGAGGCCGTAGACAGCTGGGGCTATCACATCACGGTAGGCGCAATCTTCTGGTTTACCATTGAAGCGCTTATGAAGCATCGAGTCTCGTCCTTGAGGGACATGGCAAATGTAGCAGATGCCGCACTCTGTTTCGTATTGAAGACGTTTTCTCCAGTTGAAATAAGCTCCAAGATCGGTCATGGCGGGGCATCTCTTGATGGTGTGCCAGCTGGTTGTTTCAGCTCCCAACAGGGAGCAGTATGCACATTTTCCGTCAAATTTGGAGAGCTGCAAGGCGAAGTGGTGCTCATAAAGCACCTTGAGGGTGATCAACATCATGGCCAAAATTGATGAGCATGCTGAACGTACTGTTTGCATAGTTACAGAACGATGGGATGGAATTCAGAAAACGGCTTTACATATATATGTATCTATACTCAATCATATGGAAGCAGGTGTTTACGAAGCACCCTGGTACGATCAGAAGATGAGTGTAATCCAATCACGCAAGCAAGACCTCATACCGCATGACCAGCCAGTCCACGAGTGGGATGTCGTTGTCACTGAGCCGTGCCCATGTGCCCTTTTCTTGGCCATGCTTGATAACCAGAAGGTTACCCCTCCACTTGGGTAGATCCTCGTCGCCAAGCATCTCGATCGTTGCATTCCTGTGCAGTCGGCCAGCCTTGGCACATGTGAGATATTACAGCCTTGGAAGATTTCAGAGATGGTACCTGGTCGGAGAAGAAGATGGTGTAGAGGTCCGAGCGATAGCAGAATGTTCTTCGGCATCTATCTGCATCGTCGATGGACCGTTCTGAGGGCTCGGTCCAGACCAGATTGTTGATTTCATCAAGAGTCTCTGGATGAGAGTGGTTGCTTATGCCACCCACAAAGACAATCCAAGGCCGGCTGTTGTGCGTCCCATAGAAAAGGCCATGAATGAGCATCTCCGGCGGTTTCTGATATATTCGAGCAGACTGAAATATGCGAAGGCTTTTGGCCAGGGTTTGATGGTCATTTGGCGTCAACTGCAGGTGGTCGATAGAATCAGACAAAGGCATGAGGTTCTCCATTCTTACTGGCCTGGCTGTATTTATAGGCAGAGGGGCAGAGAGGCACACCAATGGCATCCCTTTGCCGTGAAGTCGTTGAGACCATTGTGGAAGACCTTGCATTCTCTGATATCGTCAAACTCTCCCACATTTGCCGCAATCTCCGCATGATCTGCCAGTTCATCATCCAGCGTCGCGTCTGGCTCGGCCTTGCAGATATCGTTGGTAAAAAGCATGTGAAGACAATCTACAATGCCATGGATTGTCTCCAGGTTGTTCTCTCCGGCACATTCCCTTTGAAAGTCCTCGATCCTGGACGATTTGCTACCGCTGCGACACTTCTGGTAGTGGTGGTGCCAAATGGAACCCTCTCTGCCTTCATGCGTCTTATGGCTGCCACCCCGTACCACCACTGGTTCGTGCAAAAGATCCACGAATCAGAGCAGGCCTCTATCACCAGATACCTGATTCTGAGAAACACATCTACCAGTCTTGACCGCTTTCTGGTGAGATTTTTCTTTTTGCTTGTGCATAAAGGACCGGTAGTAAAGGACTTTCTTAGCCCAATCAGACAGAGGATACCTATTCCAACCAGATCCATGTCATCGAAAGCGTGCATTCCAATCCTTTCTATACTATTCTCCACACCGACCTCTCTATTATGACCAATGGGATCTCCTCGCACAGCATCTTCTGCCCTTATCCGTATCTGACTGCCAGGGGGTACTGCCTTTCTGACCTCAGCAGGGTGGCCACGCCGCGACCCGTCCTGCTCGGGAGAGTACAGGTCATTTCAAGCCACCAGTGGATGCCAGGAACTCACACCTGCACTCATACGACACGCCTTTGGTATGGCGGAAAGGGGATTGGACAATTTCTCTGGGATGATGGTGTTAAGAGAGATGAGGATGGATTTGATCTTTCTCACATTCGTTGGAGTTTAGCAGGATTTGCAGATTCGCGCTGCCATCTCCAGCGTATTTATTAGAGTCGTCTCAATTACATTCCTATGGACGTTGTCCTCTCGAATAACTAGTTACGGCGTGCATACCAAAGAAAAAGAGAAATGAGATTGCTTATGTGTCCCTTCATCGGTGCACCGATCAGCCAGGTTATAGTTTTTGAAGGCGATGACACATTTAACCCTGGAAATTCGGAGACTGCCTCCTCCTTCAGATCAGGGTGGGACATGATCGCATAGACGGCCGGCCCAATGAGGTCAGGGTATGGACAGTCTTCTCTTTTGCCAGTAAAGGCCGGATGGAGGCGGTCTTTTTCCCCCTGAGGAAGATGGCAGAGGAAGCAGACGGGAGGATGGATCTTGGGGTTGTATCTTATCTCCTTCTGCCAGCTGAAGAATGCCTTGTAGTCGTATGGCGGAATGTCCTTCCTCAGGGTGGGACAGCTGTGCAATGGGTGTGGATCATCCAGCCTTCCAAAGACGTTGCACAGCATGCACATATTTGCGTACTTGGACAGCTGGGCGCTCAGGTCAGCTTCGTAGGAAAGCGTGCCAATGATGCGCTCCTGGCGCCTGCGCTTTGCTGTTTCAGAGGACTCGTTGATGTGGTCCCTGGCCAAGCTGTCATAAAGCATCAGCTACAGAGACGGCAATGAGAAGGATGATAGGACACACCTAGTCTTACGAATGACACAAGAGCCGCAAAGCTGGTTCGCTTGGTCTGCTGAGCAGTAAGTGCCCTGTTCGTCTACAAAGGATGTGACAGTGAAGCGGATGCAGGGGTGGTGAACGGCCTGAAAGGCTGTGATGAGGTGGTTTCTTCCAGCCAGATCCAAAGGGTCGCTCGGAGACAACTTGGCCGCCTTCGGAATGGGTGGCCACATGAGCAGCAAGCAGAATGCAGGCTGGCCATCTCTGCCAGCACGGGCCGTTTCTTGCATGTAGTTCGTCATCTCTATAGGCGCCCCAATGTGGATGACAAGACGAACATGTGGGTAGTCATTTCCTGTTCCAAATCCTGATGTCGCAACGCAGACAGATGGTTCCCCCTGATGCCAACTCTGATGGATCTCTAGCCTCTCTTGGTTGGAGAGAGAGGCGTCGCCATGGTAAAATGGCCACTGGAATGTGCCCGAGAGCGACTGTCCATGGCTGTAGGTGGGAACGAAGATGATGGCTCTGTCCTGTGGCTGGGTGAGGTGCTGTTGAACCTGAATGCGAATGATATCCTCCAAGTCTTTCTGCGCTACAAGTTGCCAAATGTATTTGAGCTCGGGCCGGTTGGAAGGTGCGCGGAGGATAAGCGCATTGGATCCGAGACAGAACTCATCAACCAAAGCCTGGACCATTCGAGTCCCAGCGCTTGCTGTGAGGAGAACCAGCTGGCACTCAATGTTGCATCGAATGTCTGACATGTGGCGGAGGCTAGCCCGGAAATCCTGGCTAAGAAGGGGAATATGGGCCTCATCAATCACTTGGCGTACAACAGGGCGGGTGTGGTGCAGGATCGAGATCGCATGCTTCCAGGGGGTCGATCTGACGAAATCCGCAGAGACGAGGACAACGCTCGCCTGTCCAGACAACCTGGAGTCACTGGTGTCAAAAGTCTCAAAGGAGACGCCCATTGCAAGAAGCTTGCGTTGATAGTCCATGAGCAACACGCGGAGCGGAAGGACCAGGACGGTTGTTGTGTTTCTCTCCAGGAAGGCAGGTATGAGGGCGATCATGGACTTTCCTGAGCCAGTAGGGAGGACTGCAAGGATGTCCTGCTCGCGTCCGAGTGCTGCAAGAACGGCTTTCTCCTGCTGTGCGCTTGTCCAATTTGCTTGAGAGTTTCCGAGCAGCTGACGAAGGGCAGGAAGGGCACCGTTGGGTGACGGAGATTCCACTGGGCGGTGTTCACAGGAATCAAGCCCCTGGGTTGATGGATTGGGGACAGCCGTGCTCAGAGACCCAGCTGGCTCAATGAGCTGGTTGACCTTCTCCTCGACTGAGGAGATGCGCTGCAGAACATGTTGAAGGACAGAAAGAATGTCCTTCTTTTGTGCCAAAGCCGGTGGTTTTATGATCCTTTGTTCAACAAGCGACTGGAAGGAGGACATTGTTGCTGAGATATATGGCAGAGCAAGCCCGCCTGGAACGACGTTACAAACAATCTGCCACTCTGTGCTCGCGTCCAAGTAGAGAGGGAGGACATCCTCTGAGGCCCCAGCGAGGGTGTCATGGCTGATCCCATAGTTCCGCTTGTCGGTCTGGCTGGTGTGGCCCATTTGCAATGCGCCGATGGTCTCTTCTTCATCAAGATCAAAAAGCTCCTGAAGCCTAGAGCAGAGATGGCGGCGGAATGCAGTGGAAATTTGTCTCCAAGAGGAGATGGTCAGTTCGATCTGCATATGTGGGGCTGACACGAGGCTCAATCGACTGCTGATGTGACTGGTTGTGAAAATGTCCATGTGGTTGACGAAGACATAGGTGTTGAAGAGATTGGCAATCTCTGGCACGCTTGGATGGGACATTTTTGCCGCCATGATAGCAAATGGGCGTGCGATGGCCAGATCCTGCACAATCAAATCAGACGCAAATGCGCCAAGTGAGTGGGGAATGAGGCTGTCATGTCCAGAAGTGGCGCTCGTCTTCAAATAGGTGCAGAGATAGGCCAAGTGCTTTCCAAATACGATGAGATTGCGGAGGGGGTAAAGCTCGGTGTTAGCAAGCTGTATCGCTGTGATTTCAGTGCCCCTGGAGGGCGAACCAGATGTGAGATGGCAATAAACCATGAGAAGCTCATGGAAGGTGGCATAGGAAGCCAGCCATGCCCGGAGGGCTTGAACGTTGAGACGTGCGTTGCCTGCAACTTCAAAGGCAACAAACTCTGCCCTCCTCGTTGGATGAGAGAGAAGAGCCGAAAGGAGCCTTTTCTTGTCTGCAAATATCGTGTTTCGAGGATCGGTGTAGAAAGAGTACATGAGCGTCTTGCAAGAAAGATCGTCATACAGATCTCCATATTTGATGCACAGTGACAACCCCACCAGAATTTGATCTATCCAGACCCGCTGGATCTCGGTCTCAAGGTGGTGTAGCGTTGCAATGACTTCGCAGAAGGAGAGGGGAGTGCCTTTATATTTCATCGTCTGATAGTTCTCCCTATCCGTCCACCAGACAAGAGGCATGTTCATCGTACCATGTGAGATGGAGGACGCAAGATGCTGGGCAGCGCAAAGCGAACGGAACGTCGATTCTTCTTCTTCACAGAGCCAGTGCGAATACTGGTTGAAGCCGGCTTGAATGCCAGATGGATGTTGGTGCATAGCGGGCAGAAGCATGAGACGGATGTCATACTTTAGCTGAGCGATGGTGGGTGTGATGGCCTTGGCCTCCTTGAAACTTCCGGTGGCCTCGAGGGAGTTTAATGCCAGATAGTACATCGTTGGATCATGGATTCGGTGGCCAACGATGGGCATCCATTCCCGAGTCCAGAGCAGACAGAGAACTGAAATGACGGCATCCGAGGCTTCCTGTAGAGACTTTGTGGGATATAGACACCCTTTGAGGGATGCCAATGCAGCGGTGATCTCATCAGGGAGAGAGAGCGGTGGGCCACGGAGAAGCATGGCAAGAAGTCCAATAACAGGATAGAAGTACTTTCTCAGAGTTGGGACAGGGAGCTGCTTAAATGGTGTGTTGTTTAATCTGTGGGTTGCATTCCTCAGGACGACGTTCACAGGAATGGAAAAAAAAAAGGCTCACTCTGTGCTTCGAGAGGAGTGGATCTTTTGAAGGATCAGCTCTGGGGTGAGATCAAAGAGGGTGCAGGCATAGCGCACAGCCTCAGAGACGATTAAAGTGAGCCGTGCAAGCTCAGGCTCAGTCGGATGGACTGCAAGCGCCCTGAGCTCTGAAACGCTCTTGTCAATCGTGAGGTCCTGCCAGCGGACTTCACGAAGCCAAGGGCAGACATTGCGAAGATCGGATGACTTGACCAATGTTGGATTTGAGGTGGGTATATAAGGTGCCAAGGTGTCAAGAATGGCTTCGACTGAACCCGGCTCTGGCAGGTCCTGCTTTGGAACGACCGAAAAATATAGGAGGCCTCTGCCCTGTTTGAGGCGTTGAACGAGCGTGCAGCAGTTTTGAGGAGGAGATAGATGGTGAACTTGTGATGGATGGGCCTTTGCGGCATGCCTTTTGACTGCACCGTCCTCTGGAAAGGAAGCCTTACAGATGGAGCAAAAGAAACCATCCAGAACACGAAGCCCTTCAATCTCAGGGTGATTGCCTTCGGTTATGGGAGGAAGATCACCTCGAATGCCAAAGTACTCGAGGATGGACTGGAGCTGGCGATGGTCGATATCAGGAATGGACGATCCATGCTTCTTTAAATGGTGGCTTGCGATTTGGCTGGGGTGGACGTTTATATTGCATAGCATGCAAAGCAAAAGGGCGTATTTTATGTTCAACACGAGATTCAGAGATGCGAGGACACGCGTCTCAATGAGCTCCTGTGAGAGTATCAGAGGGGGTTCCTAATGCAAGGTGAGTTTCCATTCAGATAGTAAAGTACGGCAACTGACTGGAGGTGGATTGGTGTACCAAACCCGGACTTTTTTGACGTGTTCGATGAGATCCTGGTGAGACCCATAGATTGTCGTGTGAGGGTGGTAGGAGCATGGACACTCAAACTCGCCGTTTGGGTTGCCACGTATTTCATGGTGTGTATCGCCGAGCTGAAAGCGAAGAAGTCCATGTTGAGAGCGTCGATGGACGTCAAGGTCCTCAGTGGTAGCAAAGTCGTGTTTGCAGATTAGGCAGCTGAGGCGGGGCATTGTTGGAATTTGAACGAAGAGACAAAATGATATTGCAGCTTTTATGGATATCCAGATGCACCGCATTAAGTGTGCCACATGCCCTCCAAATCAGACCCACATGCTGCAAAACCCAGATGCACAAGTTGGCTACCAAGATGGTTACCAACGTCTCTTCTTCTGCTCAGACCTCGCCTTTCTAGCCGTGTTTGAAAATTGGAGGGACAATTTCATGCTATATAGGCATTGTAAAAGTCAGAGTAGGAGTCTATTGAAGAAAACCATACTGACGTCTGAGCTATCAACTCAATCCCTGCGGCTTCGATTGCTACAGCGCGGGCAGAGAACAGCAGAGGGTGAAAAACCACCTCATGCTCTCCGGGCCGGATGGTGTGCCGCGCCATGTTTTAGTTCCCTTTTTGAAAAGGGAACCTGATGGGGGCATGGGGCAGCCTGCCGTACGGCCTACGCATGACGGCTTCAACTCCAAGACAGCTGGCTCATTATTAACTATTCAACGCCCACAAGAGTCCCAAAAAGGTAACTCATCACTTCCTCTACAGAATTCCTTTGGACACCGTCCATATGAATGGGCGCTATTTCAATCCCAAGCCCATTTAGTCACTGAACTTTACATCATACTGTGTCCATGTGGAAATCTTACTGCAGCCAAACTCGGCATGGTTAAATTTCGGGAAATCTTGAAACATCAAATCTGTAACACTGACGATACAAAAGATTTGGAGTATGACACGCATGGAGATCAATTCAGAATCATATGTTCTTACTCAAAATTGGCCAGAAACGTGTGTTAAAAGCCCAGCCATCATTCCCGGTATGATAACCCACCTCTGTGAACTAATTATTGAAAACTGCAGTGGAGACGCGCGTTGCCAGATGATGCGTACCATTCTGAAGGCCATCATGGCCCTGCTTAAATTGTGCCACGTCACAATGGAAACCACCCAGCCGTTGCTAAGCTATAAGTGCCACCTCACCATGCTCGATATTAGAAAGGATGGAACAACACCTTCCAGTTATCCATAATACCACCCTACGGCCTTTTTAAAGGGTGAGAAGAGAGGTTAAAATGGTCAGCTTACATAAGCTCTGCTCCGCGTTTTGTTTTGGTTCCCTTTTTAAAAAGGGCACCAAAAGGACTGCCGGTGCAAATGTTAACACAGCGTCTGTCCATTAATACCACTCATTTCTGAAACTTGATTATAAATCTTTCTACAAACGTTCCAACTACGGCCACAAGAGGAATTTCCAAAACGAGAATATTTCTCAATACGGCTTCCTGTCATACCTTTGAATTATCAATGATGTGTATTTCAAATTAAGTATTTTAGCGAGTTGCAGTGGAAATGATTTGCATCGTACCTGGGGGAATACAACATGGTCTTATCGCTTATTCCATTGAACAAAGTAGATCATATGAAAATTTTTTTAATGGCTATCCATGTCATCCGAGTCCGAACAGCAAAATTATATCATACCTGGCATGACGCAAAACCACAACTACCATTTTGGAACGACTTTGAACCCCGTTCAGCAGAATTAAAATGTATTATACCTCATTAACTCATTCTATTGGACAATGTTCCATGGAATCACAGGCGGGTCAAATTTGCATCGTACCAGGTATGATGCAGATCCAAAAAAAAAATTTGATGAGAAATGACATTCCACACAACATGAATTGTATCGTACCTGGCATGATGCAAAGGTCCAACTACCATTTTTGAACAACTTAGTCCTTTGAACCTCGTTTAGCAAAAACAAAATGTATCATACCTGGCATGATGCAAATTTTTGAATGCATACGACATTAACTGGTTCAATGGAACGATGTTCCATGGAATTAAAGTCAGGTCAAATTTGCATCGTACTAGGTACGATGCAGATCCAAATAAAAAAATTGATGAAAAATGACATTCCACAGAACGTGAACGATGGAATGTGAATCTGAATATCGCTCTTCTGACGCGTCTGTGTTACATCAGTCACATCGTACCCTGTGACACAGCCAAAAGTCGGGGGTCAATGTGGTCACGCATATGTGGGTTAAAAAACTTTCCAGAGTGTTATGAACCCTACGGATTTATCCGGG
>Ga0307517_10003963_pt1 | contig 22932 bp, 13 predicted proteins | sample 23_EM_MG_FD_194515 | JGI IMG/M metagenome (GOLD analysis project Ga0307517, IMG submission 194515) | Populus trichocarpa ectomycorrhiza microbial communities from riparian zone in the Pacific Northwest, United States - 23_EM | ecosystem: Host-associated > Plants > Roots > Unclassified | place...
TCTGCAAAAAACAACATCAGGTTGTAAGCAAAACTGTTGTTCGTCTTTAATGTAGCCTCAAAAAAGCTGATATCAACATAACATACTGTCCCTGGCTCAAGTGCAGTTGCGGATACAGGATAAACATTATTTCTTCCTAATCCCCTGTGGCCAAAGATAGCGCCTTGACGGGCGAACCTGATGATCAGTTCTTTATCCTTGCCCCATTTTTTATGGACTTTGATATTGGTATCATATGCGAAATAGATACCTGTAACTTTATCTCCTTCATTAAATATCACCTCACCCTTCTTGACTTTGAAGTTTTTTTTGTGTACTGCAACTGCCTGAAGCCATTCTGGTAACGAATGTTTGCACAGAAAACAGCTTTTCAGGTCGCATCCTTGTTTTATTTCTTTCATTTATAATGTAAAAGCAATGAAATTGTTATTTATCCTGTTATGAATTACTCTTTTTATTAATTGTTATGAATATGGTGTTGTATTAACACTACTTCTGCATTAAAAATTAAAAATCACTTACTTTTTCGACATTTTATGGTTAAAAACATGATTAATTCATTTTGATTTTTAATATAATCTGAATTTTGTTGGCAATTTATCTATATTTTAATTAATAAAAATTCATTTGAGATGTTTTATTATTAAAAATAATTAAAATTTGTTTGATTTATTAGGTATTTTATGATGTAAATTATAAAAATGCTTAATTTTTAAACACTTTATTGAATTTAAACATTAAATTGGATATATTTATAACATAAAATTTAACTATCGGATGATTATTTAAAAATATATGGCCTATGGTAAAAATAAAAAACCAATAAAATAAAAAATCCCTGCCGGGAGGTCGCATTCCCGGACAGGGTTAAACAGTTTTTATCGCTTTAACAAAAAAAACCATTTCAAATGTACAAAAATGTATTAAACCAATACACAATTGCTCTAATTCTATTATTTCTATCATGTTTTTCCTCATTTAAGGCACTTTCGCAGCTTTCTTTAACGGGTCAGCTGCGTTCGAGAGGTGAATTGCGTGATGGTTATGGGACTTTAGAGCCAACAGGGAATAAAAATGCTGCATTCATCTCTCAGCGTACCCGGCTTACCTTTCATTATAATAGCAGCAAGTTAATTTTTCACACTTCAATACAGGATGTCAGGCTGTGGGGACAGGATGCCTCTACCATAAGCAGTACCGATGGTAGTAAACTGGAACTACATGAAGCCTGGGCCGAGATTGTATTATCTAACAAAAAAGACACCGCTTTTAAAGTATCACCTTTCGACTATTTCTCAATTAAGATGGGCAGGCAAGAGTTGGTTTATGATGACGAACGACTGCTCGGCAATTCAGACTGGATACAACAGGCCAGGCGCCACGATGCTATTGTTTTAAAAATGATACAAAGCGGCTGGCAGGTAGACCTTGGCGGCGCATTTAATCAAAATACAGATGCTATCAATTATAACGGTACTTATTATACCCCTGCCAATGTACCGGCTACTATAAAAGATAGCCAGGGCAATCTTGTAAATACCCCGCCAGGCTTAATTCCATTAGTTAATAGTGCAGGGATCAGCGCTAAGAATGGCAGCCCGGCATTTTCAAATCCCCCTGGCACCAATGGGTTGAACCAAAATTATAAGGCCATGGAGTATTTATATGCCGCGAAAAGTTTTGGAAGGACAAAAATCTCCGGACTGTTTTTAAGTGACCAATTTGGAAAATACAAGCTCGATTCGGTTAGAAACACGTCAGGAACAGACGTTGGTTATGTATACGGGAGGCGTTTTAACCAGGCCGGCGTAAATACACGTTATACCACCGGATTGCTGATCAACCCGGTATTTGGCAGCAATAATCAATGGTCATTAAACGGCGGTTTTTATTACCAGGGCGGACATGACCGTGATGGCGCCGATTTAAGTGCATATACTTATACTGTATCAGCACTTTACAAGTCGGGCAATATGAGCTATACCGCTGGTTGGGATTACCTGTCGGGTAACAACTCGTTTTCCAGCTCAACTACCGATCACCGTTTTGACCCCTTATATGGTACGCCGCATAAGTTTTGGGGGTATATGGACTTCTTTTATGCAGCAAGCGGTTCGCCAACAGGTGGCTTGAGTAAGCCTTTCTTTAAGGTAAAATACATCTCAGACAATAAACGCTTCTCTGCCGAGCTGGCAAATCATTATTTCTTACTGGCGGATGATCAAAAAGCAACTGATGGTACAACAGTAAGCAAATATCTGGGAACCGAGTTTGACCTGACAACCGCCTATAAGCTTAACAAATTCACTTCGGTTGATCTGGGCTTTTCCTATATGGCTGCCACAAGCAGCATGGAGTATGCTAAAAATGTCACACCCGGAAGCGCACGGTTAAGCCCGGTTTGGGCCTACCTGCAGTTTAATATCAGGCCCGAATTTTTAAACAAGTAATAGAATTTATAACCCGATAAATTTTAAGATCATGAAGAATCAACTCACCAAACTCAATATATTTTCGATCAAGGGCGTGCAAATGCGCACTTTTCACACCACCTGGCTCATGTTTTTTGTATGCTTTTTCGGTTGGTTCGGCCTCGCGCCATTGATGCCAACCATAAGGGCCGAACTGCATTTAACAAAAGGACAGGTAGGTAATACCATTATTGCTTCGGTAGCTGCAACTATTATAGCCCGCTTAATTATAGGCAGGCTTTGCGATACCTGGGGGCCACGTAAAACAGCTGTCCGATTATTATTAATAGGCTCCTTACCTGTATTTTTTGTAGGACTAGCGCACGACTATACCTCATTTCTTTTATTCCGTTTAGCAATAGGGGTTATCGGCGCTTCATTTGTAATCACACAATTTCATACTTCCATGATGTTTGCCCCCAAAATAAAAGGTACAGCCAATGCTGTTACCGGTGGCTGGGGTAACCTGGGTGGTGGTGTAACCAATATGGTAATGCCTTTGATTTTTGCAGCCATTGTTGGCTTTGGCTATACAAAAGGCGAAGCATGGCGTTATGCGATGATTGTACCTGGAACTATGATGCTTATCATTGCTTATTTGTATCATAAATACACTAAAGATACCCCTGATGGCAATTACGACGAGGTAGGATACACTAAAAAACAAACCAAGACTGATTGGTCAATTTTAATGGATTGGCGCATTTGGGCATTAACTATGGCCTATGCTATGTGTTTTGGTATGGAGATCACCTTTGATAACGTGGCCTCACTGCATTTTGTCGATAACTTTCACCTTTCCCAAAGCACTGCAGGCTTTTGGGCAGGCATATTCGGCTTCATGAACATTTTTGCCCGTGCGCTGGGCGGTATTGTATCTGATAAAGTAGGCGGAAAATTCGGGATGCGCGGAAAAGGCCTATTGCTCGCAGGGGTTTTATTACTGGAAGGCTGCGGACTGATCGTATTCGCGCAATCAGGCACATTATTGATCGCTATTATATCCATGCTTTCTTTCGCCCTGTTCCTTAAAATGTCAAATGGAGCTACTTATGGGATAGTGCCCTTTGTGAATACCAAAAATGTAGGCATGGTAAGCGGTATTGTGGGTGCCGGCGGTAATCTTGGCGGTATGCTGTTTGGCTTTCTGTTTAAATCAACAACTATCACTTATGTACAGGCTTTTACCTATATCGGTTACGCAGTAGTAGCTGTGGCTTTAATTGTACTGATCACGCGTTTTCAAAAGCAACCTGTTCTCAATGAAGCTCCTGAAAATGCCGAAGTATTGGCGGGTGGAATGGCCTGATAAATAAGAATAAAATTAATGGCTTTAAAAAAACAACACATCAACACCTCTGCTTCAACCTGCTGTTACTGCGGTGTTGGGTGTGGTGTGCTTGTTCATAAGGATAAAAGTGACCGTATTTTGGTTGAAGGCGATAAAGAGCATCCCGTAAATAAAGGGATGCTTTGCAGTAAAGGCCTCAACCTGCATTATACGGTGAATGATAAGAGTGACAGGTTATTATATCCTCAAATGCGGTATAATAAAAGCATGCCTATGCAGCGCGTCAGCTGGGATGAGGCGCTTGACCGTACTGCTGCTGTTTTCAAAACTTTTATTAATAAATACGGCCCCGAATCGGTGGCCTTTTATGCATCAGGACAATGCCTCACCGAAGAGTATTATGTGATCAATAAACTCATGAAAGGGTTTATCGGCAGTAATAATATCGATACCAACTCGCGCCTGTGCATGAGCAGCGCGGTTGCGGCTTATAAAATGGCTCTGGGTGAGGATAGCGTCCCTCTTTGTTATGATGATATCGAACTCGCCGATTGCTTTTATGTTACCGGTGCTAACCCGGCCTGGTGCCATCCTATTTTATGGCGAAGGGTGGAGGCGCACAAAGCAGCCAATCCCGGCGTAAAAATAATTGTGGTCGACCCGCGGGTTACTGATACCTGCAGCATTGCCGATTTGCACCTGCAAATCAAGCCCGGAACGGACATTACGCTTAACCACGCAATAGGCAGGGTATTGATAGAAAATGGCGATATCGACCTGGATTTTGTTACCAATCATGCCGAAGGGTTTGAGCAGTACAGTGCATTAGTATTCAAAAAAAGCATTGCTGAGTCTGCCAAAATATGCGGGGTGAGTGAAAACAACATCCGCCTTGCAGCCAAATATATTGCCGAAGCAAAAGGCTTTATTTCTATGTGGACGATGGGGCTTAATCAAAGTTCGGTAGGAGTAAATAAAAACCTGAGCCTGATCAACCTTAACCTGATCACCGGGCATATTGGCAAACCCGGATCGGGACCGTTATCATTAACCGGGCAACCCAATGCAATGGGTGGCCGGGAAGTAGGAGGGCTGGCTAATTTACTCCCTGCCCATCGCGATTTGAACAACCCGCTTCATCGCGAAGAGGTACAGAAATTTTGGGGTGGCACACCTATCAATCCAAAACCCGGATTAACCGCTACCGAAATGTTTGAAGCATTGAATGACGGCAGGTTAAAAGCGATTTGGATACTTTGCACAAATCCTTTAACCAGTTTGCCTAATGTGCGCCTGGCTGAAGAAGCGTTAAAGAAAGCCAAATTTGTGGTAGTGCAGGAGATCAGCAATAAGCCCGAAAGCCTGGCCTATGCTGATGTGATACTGCCAGCTGCCGCTTGGGCCGAAAAGGAAGGGACTATGACCAACTCAGAACGGCGCATCAGTTACCTGAATAAAATAATTGACCCGCCGGGCGAAGCATTGGCAGATTCGGAGATTATCTGCCGCTTTGCCCGGAAAATGGGTTATAAAGGATTTGACTTTGAGAACCCGGCAGCTATTTATGCTGAACATGTGAAGCTCACGGCCAAAACCAATATCGATATCAGGGGATTGGATTATGATATCCTGAAAGAGAGAAAAACGGTACAGTGGCCATACAAAAAGAAAGGCCCTGCGCAAGGAACCGTACGCTTATTTACAGACAAGAACTTTTATACACCCTCTAAAAAAGCCATTATTCACGCTGTTCCTGATAAGTTGAATAGCGAGCTACCGGATAATGACTTCCCTTTTATCCTTACTACTGGCCGTATCCGTGATCAGTGGCATACAATGAGCAAAACGGGTAAGGTGAATAAACTGAACCAGCATTATCAGCAGTCGTTTATAGAGATCCACCCGCTTGATGCTACAGCGTTGGAAATTGGTGAGGGTGATGTTACAGTGATTAGTTCGCGAAGGGGAGAAGTCAGGGTCAAAGCCAAAATATCGCCCCAAATAAAACAGGGGGTGGTCTTTTTGCCCATGCATTGGGGCAAAATTTTAGGTAATGATCTTAATCGTGTAAACAATTTAACATCTGATCAGGTCGACCCTATATCCAAAGAGCCTGATTTTAAATATTGTGCTGTAAATGTGGTGAAATATAAGAAGCCATTTCAGCGTATTGTGGTCGTTGGGGCTGGGGCCGGGGCTTACGGTTTTGTAAAATCATATCGGGCCCTTAACCCCAATGATGAAATTACCATCTTCAGTAAAGAAAATTACCCTTTTTATAATCGCGTAATGTTGCCCGATTACATCAGCGGCGAGCAGCAATGGGAACAGCTCGTGAAAATGAAGGATGAGGAAGAGCCAGCTTACAAGATCCGTTTATTGCGTGGCGTAAGTATAGAAAAGATAGACCGAGTAAATAAGCAAGTGACTGATTCGAGAGGTGTGAAGACTTCCTATGATGTCTTGCTGGTAGCCACGGGCAGCCGGTCGGCAGTTCCAAGGAATGTTCCATCGCTACCCGGAATATTTACGATGCGTAACCGTACCGATGCGGACAATTTTAAGAAACATATTCCTAACGAAGCTCATGTAGTGATTGTAGGCGGTGGTTTGCTTGGATTAGAAATGGCAGCATCCCTGCGTGAGATGGGGGTAAAAATTACTATCATCCAGCGTACTTCAAAGTTTTTGAACCGTCAATTGGATGACTTAGGGAGCCAGTTATTGCACGAGGAAATGGTTGACCAGGGTTGTGATATTTATTATGATGATGAGGTACAGCTTTTTTACGGACGTTCAAAACTGACAGGCATTGGCTTAAAAAGCGGCCGTAAAATCAATTGCGATGCCATGATACTGGCCATTGGTACTACGCCAAACCTTGAAATAGCTAAAGAATGCGGCCTGGAATGTAGAAGGGGAGTAATTGTAAACGAACGTCTTCAAACCAGCGATCCGGATATTTATGCTATTGGCGAGATAGCCGAATTCAACGGTACTTTGTATGGTATCACTGCCGCTGCCGAGCAGCAGGCCGAAGTTGTTGCGGCCTATATGAACGGGGATATTGCAAGCTATTACAAAGGCAGTCTGTTTATGAATATCATTAAAATTCATGGGTTCGACCTGTGCAGTATTGGTTTACCTGAATGCCCGGATGATAAAGATTATGAAGAGGTTGTGTTTATTGACAAAGCTAAGCGATATTACAAAAAATGCATTATTCACCAGGACAGACTGGTAGGAGCTATATTGATTGGTGATAAAAGCGAGTTCCTTGAGTTTCGTGACCTTATCGCCAATAAAACCGAATTGAGTGAGAAGAGACTGCAATTGCTAAGGAGCGGCAATAAAGCCGATCCGGTGTTGGGTAAATTAGTTTGCAGCTGTAATAACGTAGGCAGCGAAAATATCCGCAAAAAAATAGAAGAAGGGTGCGGCAATATGAAAGACCTGTGTGCAACTACCGGTGCAGGGACAGGCTGTGGCTCATGCAGGCCTGAGGTGAAACGTTTGTTAGAGGAAGCCTTGCAAAGTTTGGTAGCAGATAAAACGGTTTAGAAGATGAATATATGAAGCATATAGTCAAAATAAATTTACCCGGTGGTTTTATATCAGCAGGTGATTTGTATGAAATACTGCTGATAGCCGAAAGTGCCGGTGCGCAGGATATCCGGTTCGGAAACCGTCAGCAACTATATTTCAGTATCCAGCCTGATTGCCTGGAGGATATGGAATTGGATATGCTCAAAGCCGAGATCAATTATGAGGTCGATGCTGATCAGTACCCCAATATCGTTAGTTCTTATGTTGCCGATACCATATTTAACCACGAGGGCTGGCTGCGCGAGGGTGTTTATAAGGATATCCTGGACATGTTTGACCATAAACCCCGGTTAAAAATAAACCTGATAGATAACCAGCAAACATTTGTTCCGTTTTTTACAGGCAATATCAATTTTATTGCTTCTGATACTAATAATTACTGGTACCTGTATATTCGTTTTCCAAAAACAAGTAAGCTTCACTGTTGCCCGTCGCTCATATATTCTGATGATATACCGGCAATAGCCAAAACAGCCGAGGAGATTATCCTGAAAAATAAAGAACTTTTCTATGACCAGGGAAATATAGACGAGAAATTGTTTTATAAAATGATGATGAAAAAAAGCGGAGCAACCTTTCAATCGTTGAAAACAGCATTGAACTTGCCTGACTTTTATCTGCCTTATTACGAGGGCTTCAATAAATACAATAACAAGTATTGGCTCGGTGTTTATCGGCGGAATGAGCTTTTCTCGCTGGGATTCTTAAAAGATGTGTGTTTACTGTGCCTCAAGACCCGTATTGGCCAGATATATACCACGCCCTGGAAATCGGTCATCATAAAAGGGATTGAAATGTCAGACCGTAATCAATGGGGGGTAATCCTGAGCAAATACCGTCTTAATGTGCGACACGCCGCAAACGAATTGAACTGGCAGATTGAAGACATCTGTGATGAGGGACTTGAACTAAAACAGCAGCTTGTACGTAAGTTTGAAGAAGCCGACTTGCGGACATACCAGCTTTGTTTTGCCATTAAAACTCAACCTAAAACGGGATTAACCGGGTCGATCGTAATAAAGAAAAACAACAATGGGCTATTTGATATTTTGCACACCAGGGATTTTAACCCTAATTCAAAGGATTACGTGCCTTATTTACAGCAAATAAATCCCGCAGAGTTAGGTACTCATTTGATAAAACTTTGCTATGATTTTTGTGACAGGCAAAGCAGCGATACATCAATGAGTGCGATCTATTTTAAAGAAGAAACAAATGTTCAGCAGGAGAAAATAGTATTTTATCAGTGTAATAATTGTTTAACACGGTATGATAAAGTATATGGCGATTGTGAAAAGGAAATTGAAAAAGGCATTGATTTTGAACAATTGACAGATTATACCTGCCCGGTGTGCGAAGCCCCTAAAGAAGATTTTAGCTTGATCGAACTAGAAAATTAAATGAACATTTTATGCTGCAGGCAGTGCGACGTAAAAAGTAGTGCCTTTACCTTCCTGGCTTTCCAGCCATATTCGGCCGTTATTAGCTTTTATAAAATCTTTAACCAGCATTAAGCCCAGACCGCTTCCTTTTTCTTTACGCGTGCCAAAGCTGACATTCAGGTTCCCGGTCAGGAAGACAGCTTGCTGTTCCTCACTGATACCTATTCCGCTGTCACGGATTGAAAAAATGACTTCTTTACCTGCCTGAGGTTTGGCATTCACTTCAATGGCCCCACCTTCAAAACTAAATTTGATAGCGTTGGATAACAAATTGCGGATAATAAGTTCAAAATGATCCATGTCGGACTGGATGCGTAAATGGTCAAACACCTGGCCTTCCAGGCGGATGTTTTTCTGTCCAGCTTGTTGGGATAAAAGAGTGATACAACGATCAATAATGCTTCCCGGATCAAAATCAGTTGGGTTCACTTTAACGCCTTGCAACTGTGCTTTTCCCCATTCAAAGAGGGCTTGCAGCAACTCCAGGGAGGCGGTGGTCTGCTTACGTAGGTCGGCGATCATCATCCGCATTTCAGCCTCCGAAAAATCCTCTGTCTCCATCAGTTCAAACAATTGGGCCGCACTGCCCGCAGGCCCTTTCAGGTCGTGGCCGATTACAGAGAAAAGAGTGTCTTTAACCCGGTTGGAAGTTTTTAATTCCTCATTCAGTTTTTTTATTTTTCGTAGGTATAACCACAGCAGTACCAAGATCAGCACTACACTTATTAAGATTATCAGACCAAGCTGTATTGTTCCCTTGTCCTTTTGGTGAACGGTTTGCAAATGCCCGATCTTTTGCATCGAGCTTTCAAGGGCATAACTGCTATCGAGGGCAGCGATATCTTTCGCGGTATCGGCCTGCAGCAGGCTGTCGAGCAAATGATGTTGCTCATCCAGTGCCACCATTGCTTCCTTGTAATTTTTTTCCTGGCGGTAAACACCGGCCATTGCCTCATATATCCGTGCTTTTAACTGGGGCTGATGCAGGGTTTGGGCGATATGGAGTGCCATTTTAAGGTCTTGCAAACTGGTATCTGCGTTTTGCTTTTTTAGCAGGCCCGCAATATCAATGAGCGCCCGCGCCTGATCTTCCGGCTGGCGATATTTTTTAGCCTCCGCGAGTGCCTGTTTATATGTTTCCAATGCTTTTGTCTGCAATCCTTCTTTTTGATATACTTCGCCCTCCTCATCCAGCATGTTAACCTCGGTATCACGCAAACCGGCCTGGCGACTGTTATTGATGCCCTCCTGCAAATAACGCAGGGCAGTCTTATTGTTGCCTTTTTTCAGGTACAGGTTACCGATATTCTGCAGCAGTACGAAATACGCTTCAGGTTTGTGCTTATGTTGTTCATATAGAGCAAGCGTTTTCAGATAATAGCTTAGAGCCTTTTCGGTGTTTCCTTTTTCTTCATATACCCGCCCCAGTCCTGCATAGGTTTCCAATATACCGGTACTGTCCCGGCTGTCCTGGTAATATTTCATCGCCTGGCCCAGGTCTTTTGTAGCCGAAGCTACGTTTTCTTCGCTGCCATCCAGCAGCCCAAGTTCATCATACGCCCTGGCAATGCCCTCAGTATCGTGCAGGTTGCGGGAAATGCCAAGCGCTTCATTGTAAAACCTTCTGGCTAAGTCAGAATGATGGTGCACGGCATTTATACGGCCGAGTTCAAGCAGCAATAATGCCAGGTCATGCTGATTATTGTGCTTTTCGGCCAACTGTATACCCTGGTTGGCATAATATACAGCAGAATCAGGCTGACTTTCGGCATACGCATTACTAAGCTGGATATAAATATTTACCTTTTCATTATCAGGTGATTTCCTTAGCTTGTTGAAAAGATCACTTTTCTGCTGAGCAAAGAGACTCAGAGGAGATAGTAAAACGAATAGGAATATATAGCGCATGTGTAGTTAACTAAAAAGCAATTTTACGTAGGAACCACCCAGAAAGTTTTGAGCAGATATCAGAAGAAGAGGCACAGATAAATAAAAATTAAATAAAAGGAAATATGATGTTTCCTGTCACATCATCAATAAGCCGTTTTTCTTTTAGAAGACGACTTTTTTGAGTTCAAATGCAGATCCCTGATTTTGGCCAACTTCAGTGTTTTTGAGATAAAATTATCATTATGATAAAATCAGAGGTAGATCAAGGTCTTTTCTTAAAAATTTCTACAAAAAATGAGATTTTTAAATAAATAATATAAAATCTATGGATTTAGTAGATTATATAAAATATTTATATATTTGCGATGTAAATAAAACGGAATGAAAGCTTTTTTACATCCTTGCAAAGTAACATCCGGTATCGCTGCAGCAAACTCTGTGCAGCGAATGTGTTGTTGTTGTTGATCTGTTTCATGCAGCATTGATCTCTTTGATTAGTGACGGCTGCAATGCCTTTATATAACTCAGTTTTCCCCCTAATTAGCTTAAGAAAATGACTATGAAATAAATTATACAATAAAAATAAACCGGCAAGGAAGCCTTGCCGGTCAATTCATGAATGATCAGGTCGTAACGCCAATCACTACTGATCATCACTAAGTTTTACGAACGAATAATCATTAACATAAAACCTGATAAATATAATGCAAATATATATCCACGACAAACAGTCGCCCTTCGTCTTAAGGCTTCTGCTTAGTCTGTTCTTACTCATCATAGCATACAAGGCCTCGGCACAAACAGATCAAGCCATCATTAATTCAAGGCTCGATGGTATTGTTACCGATAGTTTAACCAAACAACCCATTGCAGGTGTAACGCTCCGTATAAAAAGCGTTACCCACTCGGTATCCACCGGATCAGACGGACGTTTTACTTTTGTTACCGGACAAAAATTCCCCTATACTTTAGTAGTAAGCTATATAGGCTATAAAACAAAAGAGGTTGTAGCAGACGGCAGCCCGATAGCTATACAATTAGCTGAAAATACCAGTCAACTCACCGAGGTGGTAGTAGTAGGTTATGGTACCCAGAAAAAAAGCGACCTGACCGGGGCCATATCTTCAGTCCCCAAAAATCTGCTTAGCCAGCCGGCATCATCATTTGATAATTTATTACAGGGCGCTGTACCCGGCGTTGCCGTAACCCAAAATTCAGGACAGCCGGGTGGAACTGCAACCATCAGGGTACGTGGGGGAAACTCAATTTCATTTGGGAACTCGCCTCTTTACGTCATAGATGGATTTATCATTTATAATGATAACAGTTATTCAAATGTGGGTTCAAATGGTACCAGCGTAAATGCGCTATCAACCATCAATCCCAATGATATTGAATCTATTGAGGTGTTAAAAGATGCTTCCGCAACGGCTATCTACGGTTCACATGGTGCGAATGGGGTAGTGATTATCACTACCAAAAGAGGTAAAAAGGGCACAAGTAATGTCAACTTTAGCAGCTATTATGGCACCCAAAAAGTCGCCAAAAAACTGGATTTGTTAAACGCCTCGCAGTGGGAATCATTGGTAAACGATATTAATACCAGTGATGGTGTGGCCCAAACATTTACCTCAGCGCAGATAGCCGCAGCGGGTGTTGGTTCAAACTGGCAGGATGCCGCACTGCGTAATGCACCAATCCTGAATGATGAGTTAACGATCTCAGGTGGTGATGAAAAATCAAGATACCTTATTTCAGGCGACTATTATAACCAGCAGGGCACCATCCTGAATACCGGCTTTAAAAGATATTCAGCACGTGTTAACTATGAAAAAAACATATCTGAGCGTTTCAAAATATCTACCAATGTTTTCGGAAGCCAGTCAATTGAAAATAAATTATATGGAAGCCCTTACAACAGCATCAACTTTAGTAACGCCTATGCTACATTATTGACCACCTCTCCGCTTGCGCTGATAAAAAACTCTGACGGAAGCTATAATACAACCAACCCTTACCTGTCAACCCCAACCAACCCTTTGCAGGATATAACTGCAACTACCAACACCACCAAATTAAACCGTGTTTTGGGAAATGTTGCAGGTGAGTATAAAATAGTCCCCGATCTGACATTGAAGATTTCGGCAGGTACTGATATATTGAATACCGCCCAGAATTATTATGCACCTTCTTTCACAGGGTCACCAGCGGGCAGTTCAACAGGCTATGCAGCGACCGGCTATGCATCGATAGGGGCAGGTAATGTACTCAGCTGGTTAAATGAGAATACATTGACTTATGATCATAATTTTAATGATACTCATTTTTTAAACATACTTGCCGGTTACAGCACGCAATACACACAGTTCAATTCATCGGTTGCATCGGCTCAAAAATTCCCTAATGACCTGACCACCTATAATAACCTGTCATACGCCGGGGTGGCAAATCTGCCGACATCAACCGCCACCAGCCAGGCGCTGGATTCGTACCTGGGCAGGGTGAACTATTCTTATTTGCATAAATATAATGTTACAGTTTCTATTCGTGCCGATGGGTCTTCAAAGCTGGGTGCAAATAACAAATGGGGTTATTTTCCTTCTGCCGGCTTCTCGTGGAACCTGGACAAAGAGAACTTTTTCAAATCTTTTGAAGGGGCCATTAATAGCATGAAACTAAGATTGACCGCCGGGCAAACAGGTAATTCCGAAGTGCCGCCATATAGTTCATTGTCGGCATTGGCTCCAACAAACTATTACTTTGGCAGCAAACTGGTTACGGGTATTGCACCATTGCAATTGCCAAACCCCGACCTGAAATGGGAAACCACTACGCAGTATGACGGTGGTTTTGACCTCGGATTATTTGATAGCCGCATCACGCTGACATTTGATGCTTATTATAAAAAGACCACCAACCTGCTGCTGAATGTTCCGCTGCCACTATACACAGGTTATGCCAGCGAATTGGAAAACGTGGGTAGTGTAGAGAACAAGGGCATCGAGTTAGGTATCAACACAGATAACATCAAATCGGATGATTTTAAATGGAAAACCAATGTTCAGTTTACGATTAACAGGAACAAGATACTGAACCTTGGCCCGGGTGTTACCAGTTACTTTCCACTCGCTCCTACGGGACAGGTGTCACCTGTAATTGTAAAGGTTGGGCTGCCAGTAGGAAGCTTCTGGGGATATTCAACCAATGGTTTGTTAACTACAAATGATCTCACAAACGGCACGCCTTTGTTAGCCGGTGTTCCTCAGAAAGTAGGCGATACCCATTATGTAGACTATAACCATGACGGGCAGGTCACAACTGCTGATAAACATAATTTGGGCAGTGCCCAGCCTAAGTTTACAGGAAGTATCACTAATACATTTACCTACAAGCATTTCGATCTTTCTGTATTCTTCCAGGGTTCTTACGGTAGCAAGATCTTTAATCTGCTACAGCAAACGTTGGAAAGACCAACGCTTTCACTGAATGCATCAGCTACATTGCTAAACCGCTATAGTGCCTCAAATCCAAATGGTACGGTTGCCAGGGCCACCAATTCGCCGGTACCGCAGGTAACTGACAGGTATATCGAAAATGGATCTTACCTGAAACTGAAGAATGCTTCCTTGGGCTACAACTTCGATCCGGTGGTTGCTTCAAAGATCCACGCAAAGCAGATACGGCTTTATGTTTCCGCGCAAAATTTATTCACTATAACAAAATATACAGGCCTTGACCCGGAAGTAAACTTCTATGATAATGACAATACCAAGCAGGGCATAGACTATGGTACATACCCTCCTGTACGGACTTTTCTGGCAGGTGTTAATGTTACTTTCTAAATATAATACTTAAGAAAAATGAAAAAGATATCCTCAAATAAGCTCATATGGTTGATAACGGTAATTACAGCTATTGCATTTCTCTCGTGCAAAAAACTGACAGAAAACCCAAGCGCTGTTATCGTATCATCGCAATTTTATAAAACACAGTCTGATGCTGCTTCAGCTGTGAATGCAGCCTACAGCTCGCTGAATAGCGACCCGGCAGGCGACTTTCCACTCTATGGACGTCAGCTAAATCTATTGGTCGAAAACGGGAGTGATAACCAGGTTTACAGCCCAAGTAATACTAATCCGGATGTAAGGGCACTGGGCACAGCTACCTATATCACCTCAAACAGCCGTGTACAAAAGGTTTGGCAGCAGCTTTATTACGGTATCAACCGGGCCAATATAGCTATTGATAATATTCCTGCCATCCAGATGGACACCACATTAAGGGCGCGGTTAGTTCGTGAATCAAAGTTTATCAGGGCGCTGTTGTATTTTGACCTCGTACGCCTTTATGGTGCAGTGCCGTTGATACTGCACAACCCCACAAGTATCGATGTGAATGCGCTTTTGGTGCCCAGGACATCTGTTGATTCAGTTTATGCGCAGATCGTAACTGACCTGAAGGATGCCACTAATCTGCCTAAATCATTCTCCGGTACTGATCTTGGCAGGGCAACAGGCGGAGCTGCGCATACTTTGCTCGCTAAGGTTTACCTTACGCGCCAGGACTGGCCCGATGCATTAACCCAGCTTAATATAGTGATCAATGGTGGTTACGGATATGCCCTTTTTTCCAATTATTATGATGCTTTTCAAAAAGCTACCAAAAATGGGAAGGAACATATCTTTTCGGCACAATTCGAAACTAACCTGGGCGCTGTCAACAGCTCGCAGGTTTTAAGCCAGTCATTTACATCGTTTAACACGGCCATTTTTCCGGCAGATGTACCGGCAGATAGCAGCGTTTATAAATTGTTTAACGCTACGGATACGCGCCGGGCGGTTACTTTTTATAGCTCGGTTTATAATGCGGCTACAGGGCAAACTGTAGTATTTAATAATGCCTACACTCCTTACTTTAACAAGTTTGTCGATTATAGTTTGACACCCCTTACTACACAGGCACAAAGTGGTGTCAATTACCCTATACTGCGTTATGCTGATGTTTTGCTGATGTATGCCGAGGCGCAAAACGAGATCAATGGTGCCCCGACAAGCGATGCTTATACTGCCATCAACCAGGTAAGGAGCAGGGCAAATGTGCCTAACCTAACAGCTGGTTTAAATCAATCTGCCTTTAGAGATTCTGTCTTTTTAGAAAGAAGGAAGGAATTTATTCAGGAGGGGCACCGCTGGTTCGACCTCGTAAGGCAGGGTGGTACGGTGCTGGTTGATGCATTGCATAAAATACCTGCAAAATCGGCTGCAAGTGCAAAAAATACCCTGTTCCCGATCCCATTGGTCGAGATACAGCTTAATCCAAAACTTACACAAAATCCGGGATATAATTAATTAAATCATAAACCATAAAGACAAGTATTATGACACTTTCGGACGTATCACTCATCGGTAAAAAAATCTTGGTTGGCATCATCGTCACCATTATCCCCTTTATCATAATTGTTGGCGGACTGTGGCTCACACAGCATCTGCTTAGCAGTAACCAGGTAGAAAAAACATCATCTCAAAACACTTCAAAACCAGACACTCATGAAAATAGAAAAAGCAACTAAAGACCAGATCATAAGAAATGCGCTGCTGAGCCTGTTCATTTACATACTCCCTATAGCGCTCATGTTCGGTACATTTTTAATCACGGGCGCGCGGCCATGGGAAAAGAAAACACCTAAAAAAGAAAACATAAAACCAGTAAACAAAAACAACTTGAACAATGGAAGCAACGATTGAATTCTTTAGAAAAATAATTGAGAACTTGAATGGGATCGGATTCCCGTTCCTGGTGTTCTTTATTGGCGTACTTGAGTTCTCATTTGGCCTTTATAAAGGGAAATGGCCCAAAAACGAACGTTGGGTTGATATCACCTGCTTTATACTGCCAAGGTTAGTGGTACAGCCTGCCGTAGCTTATTTCAGTTTGAAATTTTTGCCATTTATTTTGCCCGATGCTAAAAACGCATTTAGCTGGGTATCCTTCTTTTGGGGATTTATCATTATCGCAGTAGCCGACGATCTTACGCAATACTGGTACCACCGCTTGCATCACCAGTTGCCCTGGTTGTGGCGTTTTCACCGTACGCACCATTCTGCATCCTATATGGGTATGGCAATGGCCAGCAGGCAAAATGTGATCTACACTATCTTTTTCTCACAGATATATCTCACTGCGGCGCTGGTTTACCTGGGTTTAGGTATCCCGGCTATAGCGGTACGGATTATTAAATCAACCATTACCACACTGGCGCATTCCAGCATACCATGGGACAAGCCGCTTTATCAATACAAAGTGCTGAATCCTATTGCCTGGGTATTAGAGCGATTGATCTCGACACCTGCCACACACCATGCACACCATGCAGCCACCACTGATGACGGTGTAGGACATTATAAAGGCAATTTTGGCAACATGTTCTTTTTGTGGGATATCATTTTCGGAACGGCGCTCATATCACGCAAATACCCAAAAGCTTACGGAATATCGCATTACGATGGCGACCAATGGACAGCGCAGTTACTGTGGCCAATTTTTAAATCAAAAGTTGAAGGCAGCGAGCTTGCTCCCGATGGCCCAATAGTACGCATCGAGGACGATTACGAGGCCCTGGCAAAACGTGATCAGAAAAAAACTAAGGCTGAAACCACATCACCGAAACTGGAGGTGGTGCCATCATTTTCAAATCATTAAAAAAGAACCAATGAACAACTCACAATTATTCAAAACCCTGACGGCTATTATACTCTCAGGGTTATTGATTGGCAATGCAAGCCGGGCACAGAACATCACCCAGCAACAACAACCGTTTAAAGGCGTGGTAGGGAAAACACTGGCAGATTCAAAAGAGTCGTGGACAGAGCCTATTAAAGCGCCAAAGGGTTCACCAAATGTAGTCTGGATATTGCTGGACGACGTGGGCTTTGGTGCAACAAGTACATTTGGCGGTTTGATCAGCACGCCTACATTTGACAGCCTGGCAGCCAATGGGCTCCGGTATACCAATTTTCATACAGCAGCAATCTGTGCGCCTACTCGATCAGCTTTGCTTACCGGTCGCAATCACCACTACGTGCATATGGGTGGTTTTGCCCATACCATGTTATCGGCCGGGTTTCCGGGATATGATGGACGTATCCCGTCAGACAAAGGAACTATTGCCGAGATATTACGCGAAAACGGCTATAATACCTTTGCTGTCGGAAAATATGGCTTAACGCCAGACGAGGATGCCACAGATGCAGGGCCATTTGACCGCTGGCCAAGTGGCAAGGGCTTTGATCACTTTTTCGGTTTCCTGGGCTCACAAACAGACCAGTACAAACCGGATCTTGTGGAAGACAACGCTCATGTAAAACCTGACGGCCGCCATTTAAGTGAGCAGATCACTGATAAAGCTATATCTTATTTGACAAGGCAGCACCAGGTAGCACCTGATAAACCATTCTTCTTATACTATGCACCAGGTGCTACACACGCCCCCCACCAGGTATCAAAGGAATGGAGCGACCTCTATAAAGGCAAGTTTGACGGCGGTTGGGATGCTTTCAGGGAAGAGGTATTTGCCCGTCAGAAGAAACTGGGAATTATTCCTGCCAATGCAGTACTGCCACCACGCAACCCGGCTATCAAAGCATGGAATACTTTACCGCCCGAAGAGAAAAAGCTATACGCACGTTTTATGGAAGTGTATGCAGGCTATCTTACCTACACCGATCACGAAGTTAACCGCCTGGTTAGTTACCTGAAACAAAATAATCAGTTAGATAATACCATCATCCTTTTGGTAATAGGCGACAACGGCGCAAGTAAGGAAGGTAGCCAAAATGGTGATATTGACCGCTCAGTATTACTTAATAATAAATCAGAGGAAGAAACCGTCCGTTACAATTTAAATAAGATTGATGCCATTGGCACAGCTGCGGGCACAGAAGTAAACTATCCGCTGGGATGGGCGCAAGCTGCCAATACGCCTTTCAAATACTGGAAACAGGATGCCAATGCCGAAGGCGGTACACGCAACCCGTTGATTGTATTTTATCCAAAAGGAATAAAGGACAAAGGCGCTATCCGCACACAATATGGCCATGTGAATGACCTTTTGCCTACTACGTTAGAGTTTTTGGGGATCAAAGCACCTGAATATATCCGGGGCATCAAGCAGGATACCCTGCAGGGCACATCGCTTGTGTATTCATTTGATGATGCTAAAGCAGCATCCCGCCATAAGATACAATATTATTATATTTTTGGTTCGCGTTCCATTTATAAGGATGGTTGGAAAGCGGAGATATACCACAATACTAAATTCTTTAACCCATTGGGTACCAAGGGTGATACTACCAGGGATTACAGCAAAGACACCTGGGAACTTTATAATCTGAATGAAGATTTTAACGAGCGCGTAGATCTTGCAAAGAAATATCCGGAGAAATTGAAGGAACTGCAGGACCTGTTTGATGAACAGGCCAGGACAAATAATATCTACCCGTTTGTTGACTGGGATGATGTTTTCAAACAGCGGATTCATAAGAAAAACGGAGTTCCCCCACCGCTGACCGTTATGCCGGCATCATCTACTAAAAGCAAATGAAAATTTAATCATCAATAACTATTAACTGATCTGTTACCGGTGTGCCTGAGTGCATGCCGGTAAATTTTTTAAGGTATGAGAGATTCAAATTTATTAAAGATGCTGGCGGTTGTGCCGTTGTTGTGTATTTCGCTTTTATCATGTAAGCAAAAGCCAACTGCTGTTGTAGTAATAACTGAACCAATAGTTTCTGCAAAAAAAGCATTGTGCTGCGAGTCGAATATTCCAAAACGATTCGCCTCTTTGACTACAAAAATTACAAGCCTGCCTGAAGTTGCTAATAATAAAAGTCATAAAGGGATGATCTGGATAAACACAGGTACTTTTATGATGGGTGCCGATAATAAACAGGCTTCTCCTGATGAATATCCGAAACATAAAGTAACTGTCAATGGGTTTTGGATGGATGTAACGGAGGTGACCAATGCAGAATTTGCACAGTTTGTCAAAGCCACGGGTTATATCACAACTGCTGAACGTAAGCCTGACTGGAATGAACTGAAAAAACAATTACCGCCGGGTACGGAAAAACCTGCGGACAGCGACCTGGTAGCAGCATCCCTTGTGTTCAAAGCTCCGAAACGGGCAGTTGAACTGAATGATTACAGCCAATGGTGGGCCTGGAAAAAGGGTGCAAACTGGAAACACCCTCACGGACCGGGCAGCTCGGTCAAAGGGAAAGATAATTACCCTGTAGTGCATATATCCTGGTACGATGCTGTCGCCTATTGCAAATGGGCTGGTAAACGATTGCCAACCGAAGCCGAGTGGGAGTGGGCGGCAAGGGGCGGATTGCAGAATAAGATATATCCGTGGGGCGATGAGCCAATTGACCAGGGTAAAGTGAAAGCAAATACCTGGCAGGGGCATTTTCCGGATAAAAATACATTGCGGGATAAGTTTTATGGTTTGGCGCCTGTAGCCTCATTTGCTGCCAATGGCTACGGATTATATGATATGGCCGGAAACGCATGGGAATGGTGTGCTGATTATTACAACAATACTTATTATCCAACTATTGCAAGTGGAGTAAAAAACCCTAAAGGCCCTGCCAATAGTTATGACCCTGAGGAGCCTTATGCTAAAAAAAGGGTGATACGGGGCGGCTCATTCCTTTGCAATGACAGCTATTGCTCCGGGTACCGTGTCGCAAGGCGAATGAAGAGTACAGAAGACAGCGGTATGGAGCATGTAGGTTTCAGGTGTGTACTGGATAATTAGGGAAGGACAGGGGCCACTATTCAATAAAAATATATGTTGATGTAGTTTTGGTGATCAAATAAACCATATTTTAGGAGCTTAAACTTAAGTTCAAACCAACCCTGTAATTGACATGAATATAAAGTTTTTCTGCCCGAGATGGGGAAGCACCGCACTTTCATGGGATGATTTTCTGATGAAAGTAAAAAATGCCGGTTATGATGGTATAGAATACGGAATTGCAAACAATACGCCCGTAAGCGAATTAGAAACTGCATGGGAGAAAGCCGGGAAATTAGGTCTGTTAGTTATACCGCAGCATCATCAAACCAGTGATACCGACATCAATAAACATTGCGACAACTTCGCGTCATGGTTTGAAAAAATTGAACCTTTTGAGGCGATCAAAGTCAATTCACAAACCGGGAAAGATTTTTTCAGTTTCGAACAAAACAAGAGGATAATTGACGTAGCGTCGGATTATACCAACAGGACCGGGATACCTGTTTATCACGAAACGCATCGGGCTAAGTTTAGCTTTGCTGCTCATATCACCAAAGAATACCTTCAAAAAATTCCTGACCTGAAATTGACTTTGGATATATCGCATTGGGTCAATGTGGCCGAATCTTATCTTCACGATCAGCAGGAAGCTGTTGAACTTGCTCTTGAACGGGCCGAACACTTGCACGCACGTGTAGGATACCCTGAAGGCCCGCAGGTACCTGACCCGCGTTCGCCTGAATGGAACGAAGCGCTGAATATTCATTTGCAATGGTGGGATAGAGTTGTTGAACGTATTCATAAACGTTCACCAGGTAGTTTGATTACCATATCACCCGAGTTTGGACCCTATCCTTACATGGTTCATCTGCCCGGTACCAGCAACCCTATTGCGGATCAATGGAGCATCAACGTTTTCATGATGAAAATGCTTAAAGCGCATTATTCCTGAGTAGGAGTTCTGGCTGGCATTATTGGAAGTTTTAACTGTAAATGATTTAATTGTTTCATTTACAGTTAATTAAATTTAAAGAAACCAAACTTTTAGAAAGTCCTTCACGTAAAAAGGATTGTGAAAGATCTTCATCCAAGGCATATCATTAAAACGCTTAAAGCGTCCTTCAAAGCGGTATTTTCCGGAGACGCCAATAATGAGCAATTTATTGAGGTTTTTATAACGATCTTATTTTTTGCTTTGCTTATTGTTTCATTTTTTGTCCTTAAAAGATAAACTGCACCCTCTTTCTTTTGCGTATTTACTAAAAATATCGCTTTAAAGGACAATCTTTATATCCTTCTATTTCAAGTGTTTTTCTTTTGAAGATTATAATTATCTTTAAGCCATCTTATCTTCCTATGTAGACCAATTTAGCACGGCGATTATCCCCGGTATTTTTTAGCCGGAGATATAAAAGCAACTGTATTATATTGCTGATCGCCTGGTGCGCTCTGAATTAATTTTAATCTAAGAAAATGTATATACTTATACGTAGGTCGGATAGAATATCATTAAAAAATAGGGTTGCGTATCCTGGAAGCCGAGATGTGTGTCCGGGGAAATCATCTCCAAAAGAAAGGAAAGCGAAGAGCGGCGTCGCCAGGGTTATTTTTATGATAATCACCCTTGCGTTGATATCCATGTCATCAGCAAAGGTAATGGCGCAATCAACCGATGCAACCTTAAGCGATCTGACCATCAGTTCAGGTATACTTACGCCCGCTTTTGCCACCGCAACGACCAGCTATACGGCTAGTGTCAGTAATGCAACCACAAGCGTTACTGTAACCCCGACCACCAATGATCCCACTGCTACGGTGACCGTTAATGGCAACGCAGTTACTTCCGGATCACCATCAGGCTCTATCAGTCTGAGTGTCGGGCCAAATACAATTACCACATTAGTAACAGCGCAGGATGGAATAACAACAGATACCTACACCATTACGGTGACCCGTGCAGCATCATCTGATGCAACATTATCCGACCTTGCGATTAGTTCAGGTACGTTGACACCCTCATTTACAAGTGGTACAACAAGTTATACGGATAATGTGACCAATGCTACCACGAGTGTTACCGTAACCCCGACTGTTAACGACGCCACTGCTACGGTAACCGTTAATAGCAACACGGTTAGTTCAGGTTCGCCGTCTGGGGCTATCAGCCTTAACGTAGGGCCGAATACAATAACCACTGTAGTAACTGCTCAGGATGGCACAACAACGGATACCTACACCATAACTGTAACCAGGGCGGCATCATCTGTTGCTACGTTGAGTAACCTGACGATCAGCTCAGGCACACTCACACCAGCCTTTGCCAGTGGGACGACAAGCTATACAGATAATGTAACCAATGCGACTGCAAGTGTAACAGTAACCCCAACTGTTACTGATGCCAATGCAACGATAACAGTAAACGGTAATGGG
>Ga0307517_10003964_pt1 | contig 22929 bp, 8 predicted proteins | sample 23_EM_MG_FD_194515 | JGI IMG/M metagenome (GOLD analysis project Ga0307517, IMG submission 194515) | Populus trichocarpa ectomycorrhiza microbial communities from riparian zone in the Pacific Northwest, United States - 23_EM | ecosystem: Host-associated > Plants > Roots > Unclassified | place...
TTTAACCAAATATATGTTTTTTTTTAAATTTATTTTTAAAATGCAATGACAAGAACTACCATGATACAAAACATTCTCCTAATATTTTTTTATTTATAAAAAAATAAATTTATCTTCGATTGTATCTCAACCAGGCCTATAAAGAAATGGGCTTTTAACACCATGTAGATAACCGAATACTAGAATCGAGTAAAAGTATGTTTGATATTGTGGTAACTGTTACTTTTCAAAGTACTTTTCGCTTAAAAATATATTGAAATAATATTTTTTTTATTTTTTTAAATTTATTTTTAATATTAACACATTAAAATGATCTGAAAACACAAAATATAATTTAAAACAAAGAAAAAAAATAAAATAAAATTTATTTTTTTAAAAAAAATACTTTTTAAATACACAATCAAACATTCCCTAAAGTTACTCCATATATAATGTCCCAGGATCAATAGGCTGCTAGTTAATTTGTGTATGATGTCAATTTATTTATATTTTGTATTTCTAACAGATCACAAATTATCTCATATACCAACTTCCAGATAATTATAAATATATGAATATATGTATACATTTACAAACATTAATGCATCTATAACATTCTATATATTTTGTATTTCTAACAGATCACAAATTATCTCATATTATTATTTTTATTATTTTGAAAATATTGATATTTTTTTATGAAAAAAGATGTCTTTGATGTTTATATTAATTTCTTATTTACACGTCTTTCCTAATGTATATAATTTAGCATGCATAACATATATTGATGAATAATTCTAAGGGCATGTAAATTAATTATATGTTATCTGTATATAAAAAAATCCAACATAAAACCATTTTTTTAATAACTAAGAAAACGGTCAGAAACGCGATTATCTTTGATGAACACACCCTAAACTCAAAATTCTTAGCAGTATTGCTTGTAAGTTTCTATCTTCATTCTCCTGAGATTCTCTAAATAGCTGTTGATTTGCTTATTTTCACTCTAGTATTTCAGACAATACACGAGTAAGTCTACGATGGTTAATCTCAGCAGAAATACAAAGAGTGATTATCCTTTGAATCTATGGTTTTTCCCTATTCACTGCTCAGTTATTCTCAAGATGACAAGGGAAACAGAATACATGCAGTGACAATGGCATCCAGACAACTTATTGCTATCTGATTATACTAACTAGATTTATCAAGGTGACTTGCTCACTGGTACTCTCCGCGAGTGCACGAGTGGACCTGGGAGGAACCCTTGGAGCTGGAGCAGTGTCAGAAGCACAAATGTGAGACGTTGCAAGATTATAGAGGAGGTTTTGAAGAACTGATAGCACATTGCATGGAGAAGTAACCTCTCCAGCCAGTTACTTAAGAGAAGCCTGAGCATCCACTACAACCTCATCTCACAAATTCCTTGTTGTCTTCAGAAATAATAGTCATAGATTAGGGTGAGTCCAGTAGTGGAGTAATACTCTAATTTTCAAAAAGACTAAGAAACAGATGACAGAGAGCGTCTAATTTCTTTTCTTTCCCTCTAGTGTTTTTGTCAATCAACAGAACAACCTTAAACAAGTCACCTGGAACGATTGTCAGCTTCAAGTATTATAATGTTATCGGCTAGGTTAACGCGCAGAATTCAGGACAAGGGAGATTGTTCGTTATTTCAAGATGTGTCCAGTACTCCAGTATTGCAGTTCCTAATGGGTTTGGCTTAATTATAAGATCTGCCTACCCTGCTAATAACCATCAGAAGACAGGCCTATAGCTTTAAAACACCAGTACAAAAGTTGAGAATGCTGAAGAAGCCAGTTCTATGATGTGCACAGCAAAAGCAATGAACTGAATACAGGAAGCATTTGACAAATGCAGGCAACGTGCATTAGCATGAAATGCTAAGATTTACAACAACAACAACCAAGCCTGGGTCCCAAACCAGTTGGGGTCAGCTATGTGGATCCTTTTGCACCATTCCACATGATCACACGCACGCAAAGCTAAGATTTCTGACAAAAAATTTACCAGTGAAGTTTTGATGCTGCATCTGCATTACCATGAATTGTCTGAACCATCATAATGTTCTTTGGCTTCAGTCATTGACCATGCCTTGCTTCTAATCATTTCTTCCACTGGGGTATCCTCTGAACCACAACCTGATACAACCACAGGAATAGTACTCCATTAAATCTATCAAATTCAGAATCTTACCAAACTATGTTGTCCTCAAGGCCAAACATTCCTATTATACCATCTGAAAGAAAAATCGGGCTGTCTTAACACGGGAGATTTTACAATACCTTTGAAGCCATTACAAAAGGCATAGAATTTTCCAAGATGGTGACAGAAGGTTTGTGTATAGTCACAGAATGATAGTGCAATATTTCTGAATATTTTATAAGGTGGATGCAGTTAAAACAAATTTCTAAAAACTGACAGAATAATATTGCAACATCACAGAAAGTTTCGGATCACAAAAATGCGAGAAAGGCATTATAATTAGACAGCCTTGCAAGGCATTGTAGAAGGCACCGTCTTTAAATTGTTCTTTCTGTAGCTCTCAGAGCATCATGTGCTAATTTTTTTTATAAGACAGGTGTTTTGGGAACTCCAATGTCAGGAGTAGTCATATCTGATAAATGTCATTACCTTGCCAGAGTTTTCTTTGTTTCCAACAATTGTTTGACAAGCGAGCCTCCAGGATTCAGGATTCTGCACAATCAGAGAGTCAAAGGATGAACTCTACAAGGAGTATATTGCCACCAAAAAAAGGAAAAATGGTAAGATGAAGATAACCATTTTATACTGATAAGAACAGTTAATGAAAGTGCGGCTCTTGAAGGAAGGAGTTGGTGAGGGTATCGCATTCAAATCAAGCAGGTTAGACAGCACGATAGTTCACAAAGTGCAAGGTTTTAATTTCATCGGTGCATCAGAGGGGGGCAGAGGGATTACCTTCTTCAGATACCGGAGTTCGGTATTTGTTCTTTCATTCAAAAGATCGTTTCCATCAAGAATCTGCATGAGAAGGACATTGGAGGATGCACACAAGTTGAGGACATGAATAAAAACAAGCAACAATTCAAGTTCCAGTGATGGACATGGATTTCAGGAGGCAACATAGAAAATCAAGGTCGAAGCAGAAAATTTTGGTCTCAAATGGTTTGGTCAACAAAGGAACTGCATGCACAACAGTCCAGATACCATCATTCAAGAATCGAAGTGCTTGGCAATGGTATTGTTACCAGATGTTCGCAATTATTGACTTAATGAAGAGATTGATACAAGCTGCGAGATAATTGTTAAAAAAGAATACCTCCACAATGCAAGTTCCACAGCTTCCACCACCTCCACAGTTCATCACTTTCCCCTGTTGGAATCTCAAAATAACAATTACACGCACCAAATTAAGAGCTAAAATTTAACCATAACTACTTGAAACACAATTTGGAAGAGAAAAAAAATGTATAGATGCCAATTCATATACCTAATTTAGTGGTTAAAGCTTAAATATATATGATATGATGATATGCATTGTCAAATTTATTTAAACCATAGAATGCATGCCTGTAATGATTCTAGGAGGTTGAAAACCACAAACTTACATAGGTAGCGTAGAGCTCAATCTTGTTATCCGACATGATGTTCCTCAACAACTTCTCTCCACTAATCGCTTTCGCTCTCTCCACCGGATACTTCCCATCAGCTTCCGGCTTCGGCTGCAATAAAGCAAATATCAAAACCAAAAGATAATCGCTAAACATTTAAAGACTATCAATGCTAGGAGTTCTCGAGCACTGATAGTCGTACCCCAATAAACTCGAGCTCAATTTCAGGCTTTTGATCAGTAACACTCCCTGAAGACTCCATTGATTTAGCAGAAGCAGAAGCAGAGACAGAAACAAGTCTCTTTCTTGGCACAACCTTGACACTAACACAATTCCCATATCCTTTTCCATTAGCATGAGATAACTCTGGCATCATGAGTGATATCCCACCAAAATTAATGGTGGCCATTTCTCGCTTTCACTACTGTCTTCTTCCCTAGAAATTTTCTTGTTCTCTGACTCTTCTCCTCTCCATTTTAACCAAGCACAGAACTTTCACAATCTTTCTTTGGAGGGTAGTTTCGTAATTCAATAAACTATTAATCTTGTGATCTATATTTTGCCACCTGAAAGACATAATCAGTTGTTAGGGGGCACTAACTAACAAATGAAGTCGTCTCTCATTAACTTCCACAAAAACACAACTCTACTTTATGTATTTTTAACAACCAGAAAACCGCCGCATAACCGCCACTTCTCCGCCGTGTCCTCCGCGGAATCGTGGCTGGCCGTACAAGGAAACCCTCTAATCAAGTGGCCCCACAACCCCAACTTGGCCCCATCCCCATCAGCAGACCAGCAAAACTCCTCTCCAACTTCAAACTCAAACCCTAATTACCATCAAAATGATTTCTTTACCCTCTGCAACATCCTCAAAGACCCCAAAATCCAGCTCGGTCCATCCCTCCGAACCGCTTTGGACCGGACCGGAATTGAACCGGAACTGGGTCTTATACAGTCAGTATTTGACCATTTTGATTCATCACCAAAGTTGCTGCACAGCGTATTTCTGTGGGCAGAGAAGAAACCTGGGTTTCAATCCTCTGCGGCGTTGTTTAATTCAATGGTGAATTTTCTTGGTAAAGCAAGAGAATTTGGTTCTGCTTGGTGTTTATTGCTTGATAGGATTGGTGGAAATGAAGGAGGGGATTTGGTTTCTAGTGACACTTTTGCCATTTTGATCAGAAGGTATACTAGAGCAGGTAATATGGAATTTTGGGTTTTTGCGACATTGAGTTGTGTTTTTTTGAGTTATAGTTTGGAACTTGTTGTGCTGTGTTGAACTGAAAGAAATTTGCTTGGTTTTGTACTCGCCGTTACAGTGCTCGATTAGGTACACTCTCATAGGTAATTTCCATTGAATATTAAAGGGTTTATACTTTATAGTGTTAGATTTGTGTCTTTTGAATTAAAAATTTGAGCTTGGTTTTGATTTGATAATTAGAAATTGCTTGAAACGTGTGTGATATTGACTTCGAATGTCAAATTGTGATTTGGAGCCAGCTTCTTGTTTGGTTTTTAAATCTGAGATTGTTATTTGATTGTATAGTTACCAATTACAATCTTTGTGTGTTTGTAGTTGGCCCAAGCTTTACCTTTTGGTTGACTTATAAATTTTGTTGGAATTGGAATGTTTGAGTTTTGCATGGAATTTGAATTAGTGCAAGGGAGATTTCATTATTGTAAGGTTTTGTGGCTGGTTTTGATTTGCAGTTATACCATCTTATTGTTGTTGGATTTGTGTTCACTAAATGGTTCTGCATTGGTGCAGGAATGTCTGAAGCTGCAATTAGAACATTTGAATACGCGAGCAGTTTAGATTTGATTCATAATTCTGAAGCTGGAACGAGCTTGTTTGAAATTTTGTTGGATTCACTTTGTAAGGAGGGGCATGTTAGGGCGGCTACAGACTATTTTGATAGGAAAGTGGAGAAGGACCCATGCTGGGTTCCATCAGTTCGGATATATAATATACTGTTAAATGGATGGTTTAGATCAAGAAAGCTCAAGCATGCAGAGAGGCTTTGGCTGGAAATGAAGAAGAAGAATGTAAAACCGAGTGTTGTAACATATGGTACACTGGTAGAAGGGTACAGTCGTATGCGTCGTGTTGAGAGGGCTATTGAATTGGTTGATGAAATGAAAAGAGAAGGGATTAAATCAAATGCCATTGTATATAATCCCATTATTGATGCATTAGCAGAAGCCGGTAGGTTTAAGGAGGTCTTGGGGATGATGGAGCACTTTTTTCTGTGTGAGGAAGGCCCCACTATCTCCACCTACAATTCTTTGGTAAAGGGTTACTGTAAGGCTGGAGACCTTGTTGGGGCTAGCAAGATCCTTAAGATGATGATTAGCAGGGAAGTCTTCCCAACCCCTACAACTTATAATTATTTCTTTCGGCATTTTTCAAAGTGTAGGAAAATTGAAGAGGGGATGAACCTATATACCAAGATGATTGAATCTGGGTACACCCCTGATCGACTCACTTACCATCTTTTGTTGAAGATGTTGTGTGAGGAGGAGAGATTGGACTTGGCTGTTCAGATTAGCAAGGAAATGAGAGCTAGGGGATGTGATATGGACTTAGCCACTAGCACCATGTTTACTCATTTGCTTTGTAAAATGCAGAGATTTGAAGAGGCATTTGCAGAATTTGAGGACATGTTACGGAGAGGTATAGTTCCTCAATACCTTACTTTCCATAGATTGAATGATGAGTTCAGGAAACAGGGACTGACTGAGCTGGCACGGAGACTGTGTAAGCTGATGTCTTCTGTTTCACATTCAAAAAACTTGCCAAATACATATAATGTTGATAGAGATGCGTCACGACATGCAAGGAGAAAATCTATATTGCAGAAGGCAGGAGTAATGTCTGAAATACTAAAGACTTGTAATGATCCTAGAGAACTTGTTAAGCACAGAAGTTCATCTCAGAATCCCGAATCAAGTGCAAATCAGTTGATAGAGGATATAAAAAAGAGAGCACAGACATGACATCTCACTCTCTAGATGGTAATACCCTGCAAAGGCATGTGAAATTAGTGAACTTCGCGATCAGTTTTGGAAAACTTTTTGTAATGTGGTTTTTGAAGAATCCTGTTTCTAGAGATGAATTGCTTCTTACATAATTAAGTAGCATTGTTTCAGCACAAATATGAAGACAGCTTCTGCGAATACAAAAGCCTCAGCATGTGCAAAGTGGAATGCTGGGTTCTGGCAAACGTGGAGAATGAGTTAATGAAAGGGAGCTGGATGGTAATGGAGATTGGTCGGAACTTAGAGAACAGGATATTTAAGCATTTAAATATATTTTTGATGCTGCACCTTTCCACAGTTTATGTTGAAGTTCTTGCAGGTAAATAGTTAATCGATGCTACCAGTTGAAATGAACTTTGCGATGCATCCTGCAGGTAAATTGTTGTTTTTTATCGGCCAATGAATGATGTTCACTACATCACCTTTTACATGAATCTTTTTTAGAGCTCATACATCACTTTAGATCCTTATTTATGTTCATGGTATATGCTTTCAACTTGAAATTTTGGAGTATGCAATACGCTTATGGTTGTGGGCATCTAATACAGTGATGGAATTGAGTCTTGACAAAATGTATGGTCCATTTTGGAGTATACGAAGGGTGTAAGAAACACCAACCGAGAGTGACAAACAATTTAATTTGTTCCTTCATCTCAAGATGTGACTGGTTATTATTGGTGGGGTCTTAATGTTCTGCTGCTAATCACCTCACTTATTCCTCTATTATTAATCAGATTAGAAAAGGTTGCTTCCTTTGAATAATTTATAGATTAATGATACCATGATGTAATAAAGAAAGGATGCTTTCTTTAAATTGTTTATAGATCGGTAATGCCTTTCTCAACTGAAATATTTTGTTATAGTGGTAGCTAAGATGCTGGAATGAGATCAAACCTTTTGGAGTTAGTGGAATCCTTTTCTTTCTCTTTCTTTTTCATGATGGTCATGGTATCCTTGAGTCTAGATTCGGGCATTAGTCTGTGTTCATGATATAAGACTAAATTTATGTTTGATAGAGTGGTGAGGTATGGTTAAAACTGTGTTTTGCCCCCACCCCCCCCACAATTTACACACTATAGTTTCACATGAGTTCTATTTGTAGCTTTTTTTAAATCTACTTTTTTAAACCGTGATCGCAAAAAACTACCACAATGGCAAACACACGAAAGTTGAGGATTTAGACAAGTCATCCACATCCAGTATAATGTATTATAAAAAGTTTCTATTATGCCGGTTAGATTACTGTTTTGTGGTTTCCTATCAACATGGTTAGGATTTTGCAATCAGATGGATGTGATGTGTATGTTACGCATGGCATTCTGTGGATTTGTTGAGAAAGACTTGGCTTAATTATGGATGTAGCCATTAATGTGGATCTTTGTGGATTCCTTCATTTGCTACTAGATTTCTACCTAATTTGTGGTGCCTCGCCTTTGCTCCCGATGGGAGTGCAAAGGGCCATTTGCGGACCTATGTTTCGTTTTCTTTGTTTAATGCGCTCATGCTACACAGGTCAAGATTGCCCTTTTCCTCAATACTTTGTACAGTTCCATTTCAAGTGCAAGTGAAGCGGACTACTGATAAACACAGGCAGAACTGCATGAGTTAAAATCATTGCTGGGATTCCATTTTTTGGTCCAATAAACACTCATTTGTTAGTGAAATTTAATCCCAATATCTTACATCAATCCAGAATACATAACCTCTCATTTCAAAATAGAGTTTAATGTCAACTCTGGGTAAGAAAGTTAATGACCAAAAGCTGATTGTGTAATCCTTACAGATCTCGTATCAAAAGGCTATAAATAGCTCAAATCTTTTCAAGCATCTCAAATATCCTTGCCGTGTAATATTTAGATGGCGTTCGCGCTGTAAGGAAATTAAAAAAAAACCATACCAGGTCCTTCTAAATAAGATTTTTTTTGTCTATCTCTTTTGTATTATAATTTATTTTTCCTGCAATAAATTCAGTAGTTCTTCTCTATTCAAACAAATGTTGTTAAATTGGCTCAGAAGTAAAGCTGCAAAAAGGGCCTGTAATGGAAAATAAGGACTAATAATGATAGCCTTGTTATGTTCCTTTATTTTGCCATGATTGGTTTTTATGATTTTATCCAATAATGTAATGATAAATAATATATTTGTGTGATATTGTGGGCACCTACATATATATTGTCATTCATGATCATTGTCCACTTGGTACGAACACTCGAGAGATTTTGCCACCAAATTAAAAAATCTGCCCTCGTAATGATCAAAAAATAGAAAAGAAATGCATCCAATCGTCCTGCCACGATGAACAGTTGTCATTACTTAGTTAGGGCACGTTTACTTCCTTTTCTGCAGAAAAAACAAAAAATATTTTTTTATTTGGTATTGTGATCTTTAAAAAAAATAGCTTTAAATTATATTTTTTTAATATATTTTTTAATAAAAAATAATATCTATTTCACTTCCAAGCAAATATAAAATTTAAAGTTTTAAAGCTTCTTCCTTCTAGGCCTCACAGCCTTCCTAGTTTGACAAAACTGACAGAAGGAAGAACAAAAGGTGGGCACCATTTAATTCCGCGTGAAAAATATTATTGGTTTGAAAAAATAATAAATTAATATTTTTTTTATAATTTTAATATTATAATATTAAAAATATATAAAAAAAATCTGAATAAAAACTATTTTAATATAATTTTTAAATAAAAAAAATATTTTGCACTACAATACAAAATACACATTAAAAAAAAATCTGAATTGTCGTCCGAAGAAAGCTTGGTTTATCTGGCTGGTCTAAGAACAAGAGAAGTCTTCTTGATATGATAAGAATTAGTTCTAAATATACAATAATTATTATTGATTTTCTGGTCCAACATAAACTAAGGTCACTATCTGCTAGTTATATATGAGATTAACATAGTGTTCTTTTAAATTCAAAGTACCATATGGTCAAATTTTTATATAATGAAAATATTTTTTTTTCTCCATTGGGTTTTAGACAAACATTTGTATTTGATATTCATGTATTTTATAATATTTTTTTACGATAAAGAAAAGGGTTTCATTTATTTTTGACATGGATTAAATAAATTTTAAACAGACATAAATCAAATTCACATAATTATCAATTGAAATAAAAACTGTAAATCCATTTTGGTGGTTTGAGAAAATAAAATAAAAAAATTTCTTATATTTTATAAAATACAAGACCGAGTTAACTTTCTACGGGTTAATTCAGAATCTAACTCAAGTTAAGTCAAACTAAATCGCCTTAGTAAATCAATTTGTGATCTAACCGATCCAATTAAAATATGAGTGAGACCCAACTTGACTTTTTATTTTTTAAAAAAATAGTATTATTTTTATTTTTTAATTTTTTAAAATAAAATAATATTATTTTAAATTGACTTTGATCAATTTAGTTTAATTCATGACTTGAATCTTAGATCAGATATAAACGGACTAAGTTTTATAACTATAGCAAGAGTTTGGTGGCAATGACAAATGGAAGACAGAATCGTAACTAAAGTTTTAAGATTTTTAAAGCTCGTTTGGTATTGTGGTAGCGATTATTTTTTAAAATATTTTTCACTTGACAATGCATCAAAGTTATATATATATATATATTAAAACAATCTAAAAATAATAATTTAAAATGTAAAAAAAATATTTTTTCTTAAAAATACTTTTAATTCGAAAAACAAAGTGTGTCTTACACGGTGGGCAACAGGGACAGGGAAAGGGACGGCAAGAGTTGTGATTGGATAAAGATTATTAATGGGAATGGTGGCAGCAGTCAACAAATTTGATCCTACAGAATCAATGCCTCCATTTTTATCCCTATCTTCTCCTCTTCTCTCATAGTGGCCATTACTCTCCCACCACAACCTCACCCAAGCTTTATTATTGCCCACAAATCCTCTTCCCACCTATTACGCCATTCTTCGTTCTTTAATTCCATGGTCTTCTGTTATTCTCGAAATTAAATTCACCTGTTAATTCTTGACATTCTAACTTAAAAAAAGGTTCTCAATTGGTGGATGCAAATAATTCTCACGCATTGTAAACATTAAGGTTCTAAATTTATAGTAAAAAAACACCCATCATTGTGTAAAAATCTTTTAATATGGTAATATAGGTTTTTGAACCCACATATATATATATTTTTTGTTATAAAAAGATGGCCGAATTGATTATATTAGATAGGTGGTCCATGCCAAATCAATTTTTTTATAATATATAAAAAAAATATTCAAGCTGGCCATTGTTTTTATTGAAGTAAAAAGAAATATGAGATCCAGATTATTGAATTGATATGGGTTTAATAATCTCAATAAATTTAACAATATGATTAAAAAAAATAATCGGTAATGAACAAAGTGATAAAAAAATATAAGTGACAATAATTAAATATAAAAAATGAGATATTAATACTATATCTGAGAAAAAAAGAAAGAATACAAAGAAACCATGCTACTAACATATTTTTAGTTTTTTTTTATCTTTTTAACATGCTCAATTTATCCACAAAAACTAATTATAAATACCAATTTCATAGTAATTACGAGGATGCTTTCTCTTGTAGCTCCCACACCACATAACTATTGGTCAAAATTTGAAGGGACCTTCATGTATTTTATGTCGGGAATAAGATATAAGGTAACTCTATGATGAAGTTCAAGAAAAGATATGGTTTTGAGTTATAATAATGATTGTTTTTTAAATTATTTTTTATTATAAAATGTTTTAAAATATTTTTTTATAAAACAATTTAAAAATATAAAAAAAATTCAAATTTCACTGAACTCTCATTTAAAATGCAATACCAAACACTTCAATGGATTTGCTCGGCTTTTGTTGTTGTTGTTGTAACCTGCAAAACTCCCCTATGTCTTCTTTATGCATATAAAAATACCTCACCATGACTTGCTCGCGAAGACGAAAGGGAATAGCTTGTTATCGTAGGGTGGCACGGGCGGTGTAGCTCGCTCGCCGTCGTGATTGTAACTATCAGATTTAGCTTTATAAAAACCAGCGCTTCGATTGGTCGTGATATCAACCAGAAAGCAAGGATATGGTGAGAGTATTTTGTGAATGATTGGATGACAAACTATGTGTTGTTTTGTGTGCCGAGAATTGCAAAGAAGAAGAAGAAGAAGAAGAAGAAGAAGAAGAAGAGAGAAGATTTACAAGAAAGCATGGAAAAATTGGCATTGCATGGATTTGGTTTTCAACCATGCATCTAGGCTGGGTTTCCATTCTTTCGGGCCTCACCTAAATGACTGGAAAAACCTTTCATTTTTATTTTTATTTTTTATGTAATATTACTCTATAAATAAAGTTAATCGTATGTAAATATGCATTTTTTTTTAAAAAATAAAAATAAAATAACGAGATCCGACCCTATGACTTCCAAATTGAACAAGTTTTTCGCTCGCGACTAGAAGAAACCTAGGGGCAAAGTTTCATTAAGCATATACCACCGAGTGATTCATTACTCTTTTTTTTCTTAGAGGTTGGTGCTGAGAACAATTGTGTCTGAGACAACACTCCATCTTCTAGGCATTGCTCAACTTACACAGGCATGTGAATCATAATATGTGTAGATGTAACATTCACAGCAAATATAATGATTTTTTTTGCAGATTTTATTATTCACAACAAATATAATGATAATGAAGTGTGAAAATTTATTGAGTTTAGTTATTATGGTTATTTGCAAATTTTGTTAAGTGAGATAAAATTTTAGATATATTTTTTATACAGAAAAAACTTTGCTAGAATTTTGTTAAAATTGGAAAATTTTTAATTCTCTAAAATCATTAATTAAATTAAATTTCAGATTTACAACCAAATAATAAATCTCATAATAAATATTTTTTTGTTAAATTTAGATATTGAGGATATTTGTTACTAGGAGGGGCAGAAGCTTTACTGTCAATCCTTTGGCTCAACCGGTCGGCCGATTGAACCAGTTATATGAACCAGTTGACTGGTTCACATAAAAATCATAATTTTATAATTTTTTTCTTCCAGATATGTTTTATGAATCGAAATATACATCTTTGTTCAATTTATAGACTTCAATGTCAACCAATTTTTTGATTTAACTAACCATTATGAACTAGTTGACCAGTTTGTCCTTCTTAATAGTATTGGAATTGAATTGATGTCGCAATTGTGAACCATAACATCAATTAAAATTTTATTACAGTTGTGACTGCGATATTTAATAGATGTCATAATTTAGAATCACAACATTCAAAAACATGCTATTTCACCAAAAATTTTTGCTGCTACGCTAATTCATCATATTCTTTTATTTTGTATGCTAATTGTCTAATTTGCCCAAACATGACTTAAACCTTTCTTATTAAATGTATTATCCGACTACTTTTATATATATATTTGATATTATGGTAATTTTTATAGTTATAATTTTCTTAAAATAATTTTTAGCTTCTTAACCAAGATCCAAGAAAGAATTTACCAGGATCCGTGCAAAACCACACAATTATTTTTATTAACCAAATAGAATTGAGCCCCTGTCTGATAATGCATGATAATGCGTCCAAAACAGAAGTTTGCTAAAATTAAATTTTTTTAAAAATTAATTTTTTATATTTTTATATTGTTTTAAAATCCTGATATCAAAAAATAATTTTTTAAAAAATAAAAATATTATTTTAATATATTTATATAAAAAAAAACTGTTATTATACTGAAAAAAAAAAAACCCCAGAATCTATGATTGCGGTAAAACGCAAATCCAGCCAAGGAAACAAACATACCGGATCATCTTTATATCAAGATAAAAAAGCAGTCTTTACATGAATGATTAGAACTCCCCGGTTGGGTTTTGCAGTTTTTCCCATGATGAGAACACGGTGATTAGACATAAAACAAGTGCACGTGGGACGTGAAGGTGAAACCGTAATAAAATCACCACCGTGCCCAAAAAGCAATGGATAGAGAGGAACAGTAATCACAGATTAGAGGGATCCCTGCCAAAAAACACAAAACCCTAAAACACAAGGTCCAATAGCAGCAAGGAACACGGCAAAACCCTCTCTTTCCTTTGCAAGAACAACGACAATCAAGCACACTCTCACACAACCTTTATACCTTTTTTAAAAACAAAAACAACAAGCCTACACATATTCAGACACAGAGACGGTTAGTGCAGGGAGAAGAAAAAATAATAATTAATCAATAAAAAAATAAAAAAATTGAACAAGATCCTCCTTTCCCAGAGAAAGACAGAACCTTTTGCTTTTTAATGCTCTGCCCCTCTTAAAAATTCAGTCTTTGAGGCCCCTTCTCTCTTTCTCTCTCCCTCTCTTTACTTTCTTGAAAATCGTTCTCTCTTTCGTTTTTACTCCCTCTCCCTCTAAAGCTGAAGAGAGAAGAAGCCATGAAGGAGAAGCTTGATATGAAGAGGAAATGGCAGTAGTATTGACAATGGCACAACAAAGCAAGAACAACAATGCCAACAGTAGCCATAATAATAGTGTTTATGTAAACAACAGTACTGCAACAAGCCAACAGCAACAAAAACAAGATTTGAAGGCAATGTTTCATGATTTCTTGGGCATGAAAGGAACTACAGATTCACCAGTTGTTTTAGCTCCAAAAAATAAAGATGGGTCTCCTTCTGCTTCTGCTTCACTTGGAGCTTCTTCTGGTGGTGGCCGTGGACCTCTCTCTTCTACCTCTGATCTAGCTTCTGGTCAGTACTTGCTCTACAACTTGAAAGCTTCTGTCTTTTTTCTTGAGCCTTATAGGTTAATGGGTCCTTTTGATTTTTTGTTTTCCCTTTATTGACGTTGAAGCTCTTCAAGAATTTCTTTTTCTTTCTCTATTTTGTTGGTGGGTTCTTTTATCTAATTATGTTTTATTTTGTTTAGTTAATTTTCCCTCTCATCTCGTTATTATCAGGTGAAATGGAGTTCCTTACTCCTTTTTTCCTCCATGATCTAGCGGGGCGTGTGTGTGTGTGTGAGAGAGAGAGAGAGAGAGAGGTTTGATGGTCCGTCTTGATTTTTCATGTGATGTAGAGAACACTATCTATTTTCAGGTAGAGAGATGGATTATTCTTTTGTTGATTAGTTTTAGTGAGGTTGTTAGCTTCGGCAGGATTTCACTTCGTCTTCTTTCTTTTATTTTATTACTAAACTTGATCTTTCAGTAGGGAAAGTTTAATTTGCAACTTCTTGCCACTTTTTTAGTGTTTCCTTGATTTGTATACTAAAACATCTTCATCTAATGGATTTTTCCAAATGTGGTGTTTTGTGGTTTTCTTTACTCAAATGTTGTTTCCTAAAGAAGTAAGAACAAAATTGAAAGTGTTCATGTATATACTCCTTTCCTTTCAAAGATTCCACATTGCAAGTTGAAAGGACTGAATTAAGCATGCCATTTGCAATTTAGGCCAATATGCATTTTGGTCGAGGAAGAGGGCTTTTGTAATTGTAGCTTACACATGTTACCTTTTCTTTTGTGGAGATTTTTCATCGACAACCTCGATAAAAAGGACATTGCTAAGGTTGAACTTTAGTTGTTGAAATTGCTTTATATTTATTATTGCTTGTGTTTTCTGGTTTCATGATCCTACCAATCATTTTCAAAGTTTGATACTTTATCATTGATATTAATAGAAAGGCAGGCTGGAAATCATCTTGAGGGGATTCCATTTTATGGTCCAAGGAGTGATATTTCTGGTCCTGAGATAAGCAACAGATTAGCAGGAAGTAAGCGGAGCAATTCAGATTCTGCCTTTACAGGATCAAGGGATGGGATTCCACAAATGGCTCATGATTCCATCGAGAGCCTGCATTTGATGAAGGTAGCTTTGAGATTTAATCTTGTGGTTTGTCTTTCATTTTAATGAACGAGAAGAACTTCCCATGTGGTTTGTTTTTGTTAACATTTAATTTTTCATGTTGAGATTCAGATGCTAAAAAATGGAGGTGGCAGAGAACGGCCTAGAAGGTCCAACGATGACGAGGTTTTCTATGGTATGCAGCCAATGAGGCCGAGTTCTGCATCTCTCATACTGCAACCTTCTGCTGGCAGTAGACTTGATGCCAACGTTTCCAAACAAGATCGATCCATTCCCATGGGGATAGGTGCATATCCTCCGCGTGGCGGTCAATTTGTTCCTTTTACGCATCAAGTTCCCACAAACAGATTCAGAGACACAAATGCTGGTCCTTCAATTGTCTCACAATCTGCTGCCGATGAAGGATCCAGAACTGGAATCAAAGGCCCTGGAATTCTGAGTTCTATAAATGCTGGCAGCGGTATCTCTGAGAAAAATTCATCCAGAGGGCTGCCTAGTGGTGGCAAACCCAAGACTGGGATTCATATTTCAGAGCCAGAATCTTCAAATCCTTCAAGGTGAATTATATAATATAGTACATTATCTTCGCTTCTCAATGTTAATTGTTTAATTGATGCTAATTATCACCCATTAAAAAGAACTTGATACCATATCTCTTTGGTTCCTATGGCAGTCGGCAGGGTTTAACATCTGCCAGCCGCCAGATGACTATATTTTATGGTGGTCAAGCTCATGTTTTTGATGATGTTCACCCAAACAAGGTTTGCATTCCATTTGTTTGCTAATAAAGGATAACCTTTTTAATCTCATTGGTTTATACAGTTTCTTGGATGGAAAGCTTATTTTACATGCTCATGTGCAACCTGCATCAGTTTATGCTAGTGAATCACCTCGAGAAAAATGCATATGTTTGATAGCATCTTGGTTGAGTCGTATAAAAATTGCAGTTGCAGCCTTCTGTCATTGAGAATGTGAACCTATGCCCAGGGAAGCAGTTGCAGTTGTGTTATTAGTTCTGGTCTGCAAATATGTTAATAAATATTGTGCCCTGTTATTTGGAAAACGGTTCTCTATTGTCTGAACTGTGCATGTGAAAAAGAACGAATTGTGTTTGACCTTACAGTTGGAAACGTGTCATATTAATATGTAAGGGATGGATTTCTTAGAATTTCTTTGTTCACTTTGTGGAATATGATTCCAGATGGCCAGATACACCTCACGGCTCGAGTTAAGAGTTGACTTGGTTGAATACATGTTGAAAGTAGCAGAATTCTCTTTTGAATTAATTTATCATATACAATGGCAAGAAAACGTAACAGAGCTACAAACTGACGCCTAGTTCACTAGACTGCAGTTACTCAAGTGAGAAAGTCCGATGATGGTTTCTTTTTAGAGTGGTGGGATTACTTTTTATACATTACCTGACAGTATTCTCCCTTAGTGAACAGAGAGTCACATGAGTATCTATGTTTCAAGTAGTTCCTTTTCCTTTAAAGTGAGCACATATCCATGTTTTAAGTTGTGATCTCTCTTAACCTTCCCAACCTTTTTTTTTTGTATCAGTCCTGTCTTTTGAATTTTGTTCATCTTAAGTTGCTTATTGTGTATTAATACAATTGGTGTGTTTATTCCTTGGTGAAGCTTAAGAGAGGATTGATATCACGTTATTCTCTTTCCTTCCTCTCTAAACTTTGTGGTTCCATTTTTGTCACCTTTTATATGCTCAGTACAGCACTCCACTATCATTATTTCTGTCAATCACAGCAATTTTCAAACTGGGTAAAACTGTATGGAAAGGCTACTTTTTACTGGTTGCTTGGGCTTGCTAATGTGCCTTCCTCATTCTTTAGTGGATGTCCATCATATAGCATTTTTTCCGTAAATCTGTTGCCTGTTTTCTACCATAAAGTGTGCTTAATGTTTTCACTTTTTTATCCTCATCATGATAGCAGTGAAGTGATTCATAGTGGTCTCCAAGAACGTTGTGCTTTTGATTTATCTAGGCTTTCAATACGGAAGCTTCAATTTTTGTAGTTCTGCTCAAGAAGTTAAGATAGCCATATTGGGTCATAATTGTCCTGATCATTTTTCTATAAAATGCATCGTTTCTTTCTTGAACTGGTGAAATATCTTCATTACAAGTTTGAATATTAAAAGCTGCCCATCATTATGTACAGAACTTCCTATTCCTTTCATGATGATGGGCGCTTTTCCTTTCTGCTAAATCTTTATGTGGCCCCTGTAGGAACTGTTTCTATTATTCATTTTTACAATTTCTAATACTTTAATATGCTTATGAATGACAATATTTATGTTACTTTTGTTCACTTTTTAAAATTTAAATCCTGGCATAAAGATGCTGGGTAGCAATCTTGTGCCAAAGACCAGCTTTAATGTTCCGATAAAGGCACCAATTGCGTATTTGTCAGCCTAGGCCTCAGAGAAGATTAATAAAATTGGTTTTCTGTAGATTTTCTGAGGTAAATCACATAATACTTTCCGCTATTCATTTCTTCCTCTTACCCCTGCATGCGAAGGCCTCGGAGACTCATAGTCAAAGCTGCAAAAAGTAACAGGAATCCTTGGGGGATTTATGCTATTTTTTTCCTGTGGTGTTCGACTCGGTTATTTACATGTGGCACAAGTATTTATCTCACAGTGCATAGCCAAATTGGTGCCTTGACCATTATGTGCTGTCTGATCTATTTCAGGCAGATGTTATAATGGCCCTGGCAGGTTCAAACGGAGGATCATGGTCAACAACCTACTCACCAAAACCTACTGCAAGTCAAGGTAGTGAAAGTTACATGACCAGCGGCGGGGAATATGAACTCCGTGGGAGGCTATCCGTCACCGGCAATGCTACCCGGGGAGTTGGCTCTAGTGATCGAATCTCTACACCAACAGGTGAATATTCATATTTATCATCCACAATGTCCTTTGCTCTTTAGAGCTAGGAAATGACTTGCTTAAATTGCTCTTTTCATTTGCTAATCTGCAGGAGGTCATCATGGCAGCATTGTAATAGCTAAAGAGAGGAGAAACGCAGTTCAGGCAGGCGAACCCAGTAATGAGGAGAAATGAGAGGTCTAAACTCTAAAGTTGAGAACTTGAAACAGCCCTAACATTATTTTGGATAACAGCTCTTTAGGAAGAATGAGCTCTTTTTTCTGGTGTTGCTTAAGCTCTTCATTCTTGTCCTTTTTTCTCCTTTTTTCTGCTTCTTTTTTGGAAAAGAGCAAGGGGGAGGGGAGCTCTTGTGTATAGAGGACTTGTATCATAATCATAATCAGATGCCACCATGACCAAGCTTTTGATATAAATCTATGCTGTTTATCAATTTCTCAACTTGAAAAACCCCCCACTCCCTTTGCTTAAAACTAGTAGGCATTTATTTGCAAGCACAATTCCACAACCTTTTTCTCATAAACAGCAATTTCAGGCATGCTTGGGTGGCAGCAGCACCCTCCGATCAATCACCAAACCCTTGCTTAGGTGAAAGAGAGAGTTCTGTGCTGAGTGCGGCTCATCAATAGCCCATCCTGTGCATATTTTTGTCGAAGACTTTTCTCTATGGACTCTTGACGAGCCTGGCTCACGCAAGTTTTGCTGGGATAAAGAAAGAGACCTAGATAGAGCTGAGCAAATGGTTTGACCGGTTCGGTTTTGATTTATTTAGTTCGAGTGTTTTCAAAAACCGAACAGAATTTGTCATGAGTCGAGTCATGTAAACCAGAATCTTTAAGTATGGTTTTTCAGTTTTTAAATGAAAATTCCTAATTTAGAAGTTTTTGATTTTTTTTTTGATTTTTTATAAGAATCATTAAAATGAAAAAAAGGAAACCGGTTTTTCTGTTTGTTCGGTTCTCAAAGAGAATCTTTAAAAATAATTTACCTGATTGAAGAGGTTGAATATCAAATAAACCAAACCGAAAGAACCAGATCATGACAACTCGGTTCCTTTTTTTGGGTTGAACCAAACAATGCACAACCATATACTGATTTCTTGTAGACCCACAATCACAATTGCATTATGAAATGGGAATGGGGAATCATATATTTTCTTCTTTTTTATCATTATTTTATGCTTTCTTTTCTCAACCATATAATTGTTTTCCTGATTTGTTCTAGCAAGTTGACTTGAAAAACTCATGATCCGGAATATAACTTGATTTAAGTTTTAAGTTGAATTAAAAAAGATAATAATACAAAAAAAAAAATCTAGTTGACTCGATCAGATTAGCTTATGACCTAGTTGATTGGATCAAATCTAACCAAGATAACTTCTAGAAATTTTTTTTTTTAAAATGAATAAAACAATACTATTTTAATAAAAATAATTAATCTAAATTGACCGTTAACTCATTCAAAATTGACTTGATAACCTAGGAGCCAAGATTTTCAAGTTAGTCGGCGAGAAGTTCTTGTGCCCATCATCTACCTGGCCCTTGTACCGCTACAACATTAGTTTCTCCTGCTGATTGCCCCAGGCCCAAAAGCAGCGTGATCCTTCTTACAGTAGCCAATAGGTTTCGAGCCCGAGATCTTTCAGGAGACACGTGTTACTGTAAGGCCCAATAAATTAAATAAATAAATAAGAGAACCTATACATAAGACTTCATACCTTTGCTTTTTATGAAATAGGAATTTTCTTGAATTTCCCATCATTAAATACACGACTCCCCCTTTTTTTTTGTAATACTATGATTAATTTCATTCCACTACACTCGATAATTATAAAAGAAAAACTATCATGATCGATAATCTGATTAAGTTATATATCCATTTGGGATGGTAGTATATATTGTTTTTTAAAATATTTTTATTTAAAAATATATTTAAATAATATTTTTATTTTTGATATTAGTTTATTAAAACAATTTAAAAATATTAAAAAAATTAATTTAAAATAAAAAAAATTAAAAGCATAATCCGGCCGCATAAACAAATATTACCTATAGTAACTTATGGTCGATGAAGTCTTGATGCAATGCTCATTATCAAACCAAAAAAAAAAAAAAAATTCTGAAATTTCCATGGACTTGAAATTTATGAAGAGTTTTACATGTCTAGTTGGTTCCAGATAGTCTGTCTTCCACCGAAGTCAAGTACAAGAAGACAGACCCAAAAAGTATATCGAATTTAGATCTGAAGTTAACAGTTTCAAGACTTGATAGTTTGACGATGAAGATAAGTAACATTAATTAATAATTTGATTAATGTATGTATGCATGTATTTCGGTGCGTTGGTACGTCTCCCGGTTCTTAAAACAAAACATAATTAATAATTTGATAATACATGGAAAAATACCCGTATATTTTATTGAATGTACACACCACATAAATATCTTATAAAATATTTATATTATATTTTATAACTTAGATATTTATATAAAATATCTTAGATATTTCTTAAGATATTTATCTTAAAAAATCAATATAAATAAAGTTTTATCTCTATAGATAAAAGGTCCGTTAGAGCTTATTTCTCTTAATTTTATTTCTCTAGAGAACATAAGTCTAAAAAAATACAAGTCTAATATAAAACTTAAACAAAACTTAAGGAATATTTAAGCCTGGAGAATATTTATTCTCCCTGTCACTTGAATAAGTATTATATTGACTTAAGCTTTTGAGTGTTTTTCTTGTAGGTGTCGTCGAGCCCACCAAGTTCTTCGAGTCTTGTTTTATTAGCCCATGAAAAGCGCCTATAATTTTTCTATTAAGAATTTTTCCAACTTCATCAATTGACATCGTTTGTGGGAAACTGATAAAAAAATCTATCAGTTTTTAAAACTTGTTTTTGACATTTCCATGTCATATCATGACACACAGCCTAAACACTCATTGATTAGGATGTAAGACAAATCTACTTGTTATCACAAACACTTCTACCCAACCAGACCTTCAACAACTCACAAGTCAGGTGCAACTCTTCACCTAGACCGTGTTGGCAAACTAAGGTCAAAATCAGACCTTACCACCCTAACAAGTTTTGACAACTATGATAACACACTTGACTCCATCACCATCACCTCCAGCCGCTTTCAGCGCCCGTAACTCATTGCACTACCCATAAGAGCTTGGGCATAATGACCTCTCAAAGAGTATTTTGCTTTCATACTCGCCAAATCCCTCTAGGAGTCACTCGCGCTATTGCAATACCTGTGCATATACTCGGTATTCTAGACACACTCCCTCAACTACCATGGGATGAACCTCTGTTACCAATCCTATTATTTCACCCTAAACTTTCCAGGCTCCCTGAATCCCAACGAATCACCTCATAATGTATGATTTTCAATGGGAATGTAAGTTTACTTTTGAAATAATAATAATAATGTATATTTGACATACATTTCCTAACTACAGATCTCTAGTGGGGGCTTTCGACCACTATCCTTGAAGGGAATTGACTTGGTCTCCCTAGAGCAATATTCTCACAATCATCAAGGGTTGATCTCAGATCCTCCACTCTCCAGTATAGTTTCGATCTGGCACATTCCCCAGGTGATGCCAAAGAGCCTTTCACAAATTAGCCAGAGGTTGATTTCGGATCCTCCACTCTCTAGTACAATACCTGGCTTAGACTGTTTAAACTAAGAAATCAATCAATTATCCAGCATATTAGTCTTATTTCTTAAAATCTTGGATTTTAGGACTCATCGTGTTGTGTGTTATCTTTTGTCAAAATTTTCCAATAGATGATGAAGGTAGATTTTTCTCTAAAAAGGAAAAAGAAAATATCAACATTGTAAAATATGAAAAATTTGTTATTACAACTATCCCATTCATTTTAAAACAGGCCAATGCACCACTCTAAAATCTCTAAAATTATTTTTTTAATAATAAAATATTTTTGAACTAGCCTTTTCTATTTGAAAACCTTTTTTTTCCGATAAGATTTTAAACAGGAAAAAAATTTACATTATAATATATTAACTAGATAGGGTATGTGTTATGTTGTGGGCCAACTCAATTTTTCTCTTAGCATAAAAACAACATGCTAAAGCGATGCAAGAGTTTCTAAACAAGCAAAAAAAATCTAAGGCTTGAATCATTGATTTAACTGAGTTTAATAAGCTTGGTTAATTTAAATAATACAAATACAAAATAAAACGACAATAAAAAAAATTGACAAAGTAAAAAAGATTAAAAAAACCCCAACCTTAGCCTATCCGGATTAGCATGCTAAGCCTGTGACCTGGTTGTGATGCCAGGGTAACCTTGTCGAAAGAAAATTGAATAAAACTATGAAGCATAATTATCAAACAACTCAATGTTAAAGAGAAACTGAAAAATATATTTAACAAAAAAAAAATCCAAGTCAACCAGGGTTAACCTGTTACCGTGGACAAAAGATTGAGATAACCTCAAAAAAAAAATTTGAAAAAAAAAACACGAAGATCAATTCTTAATAAATCAAATTTTAAAGGATGAAATTGAAATAAAAATAATTTTAAAA
>Ga0307517_10003965_pt1 | contig 22929 bp, 9 predicted proteins | sample 23_EM_MG_FD_194515 | JGI IMG/M metagenome (GOLD analysis project Ga0307517, IMG submission 194515) | Populus trichocarpa ectomycorrhiza microbial communities from riparian zone in the Pacific Northwest, United States - 23_EM | ecosystem: Host-associated > Plants > Roots > Unclassified | place...
TATTATTAATATCATTGTTATTGAAAATAGTAATGAAAAAGAGCCTTTTATAATTGGGTGATTTAATTAATTAAATTGAACAAGATTCAATTTGATTCAATGGCTTTTCAAGAGCGGAACGGAACATCTGGAATGAAACCGGAACGTTCCGGGCGGAATTTAGCCGAAAAATCCGGAACGGACCGAGATTTAAAATGAGATGAAATTTGTTCTGTTTTGTTCCGTTTTTTGAATTGGTATGGAATGTTTCGGTCATTCCGGGCGAAACGGAACGGAATTGACAACCTTGACTTATTATATCACCAAAGTCCACATGAATAAGCTCACAAGTAATTATGCATTTTAAGTAAATAAAAACTAAAGCATATACATGTTATACCTACTTTATGATAAAAAAAGAGTAAAGTAAGATGAAAATTACTCCTCCGCGAATGAGATGGCCCTAAAAAATGCAACAAATCATTACGAGTAATGAAACAACTATAAATAATTACTATTACATTGAAAAATATCATTACATCCTTTTTTCTTGTTTCAACCCAACACTTCAAACATTATTCCATAAAAATTGATTTCCTCTTAATGCATTTTCTCCCATACTCATATTATTGTTGATCTTCTAGAAATTGAACAACATTCATAACGTCAACTTCAATTACTAATAAATAACATTTCCCAACACCTTAAGAATGATCAATCAACAATATCTTAATATCAGATCACTAGTATCATTTGCTATCATTCCGTAAATAGCTAATCCAAATTTTGGAAATATGCCAATGCAAGGTATCCCCTTGATATCATTAGCTTTCCCTATTTCCTAGGAATAACGAATTAAGTTTATTTTTGCTCTCCTGATTTTTTAGGGTTATGCCGATGCTAATAAATCTCATTAGCATTTAGTTTCCCTTACCTGTGATCGACTAATCAAATTCAAAATAATGTTGATATCAATATTGAGCCATTGATATCATTAACTATCCGAATTCGAAATAGCTAATCAATTCCTTTTAGATACTTTAATTCGTTAATTGATAATATTAATGTCAAGGACCCCTTGACATCATTAGCCTTCATTCCAAGAGTAACTAATCAAGTTCCATGTAAATACCAATATCAATATAACCCATTAATATCATTAGCTATTCAATCTCGGAATAACTAATCAAATTCTTTGAGATACTTTAATTTATTATTCATTAATGTCGATGTCAAGGGCCTTATTGACATCATTAACCTCCATTTTAGGAGCAGCTAATCAGGTTATTCATCTAGGTTCTTTCTTTCCCTATTTTATTCACTCGTTTATTTATTTTACATATCAGAATGGAATACATAGTGAGTAAATTCTAGCGATATTAACAATGCAATAATTTAACAATCTATAGGTGTTAGGCACGTACCTATTGTATGAGCTTTAATCGTGATTTCCTAATGCCTTCTGGATACCACAACCTCTCCTATACCAATAAAGATTTAATCATAATCACCCATTCAACCCATATTGAAAATTCCATTTCAACTTCTCATTTTCATCCTAACATAGCCAGCCATTGACTCTACAGAATACAAAGTTTTTTTCTTTATAATTTGTCTCAATTTTCTTCAATTTATCACTAATTGCATATCTCATAAATCACAATCCAATCATATTAAGATTTAACATTATAACTATGTGATCGCAACATTCCTTCATCATATTCAATTTCAATATTTAATTCCATTTCAATAATCATATGCATTATGCTACAATGCATAATTATACACAATTATAAATATTAAACCCACTTAAATTCATCCTTCCATTCTTTCTTACTTATCCGGCCTTTTTGACCATTAATTCACCAAGTTTTCTACTTCAATAACAAGTGATTTAACATAATTCTTAAGTTATTTTATCCCATTTACTTGATATCACAAGTAATTTGTAATTCCCCAAAAATTATTCAAGAACCCTAATTAAGTAAAAATCTAAAATTCAACACTAACATGTTAACTATTTAAATTAATGAGAGCATTGAGGTTTAAAGGTGCATTACCAACCAAGATGGATATTCAAACCTTTCCTTAGCAAACCAATGTTTTCAATTCTCCTTCCTCGTCCAATCTTCTCTCTCTTTCTATTTCTCCAACCATATCTCTCTCTTCTTTTCTCCCTAATTTTTCAGCCTCCATGTATGTCTCTCCTCTCTTCAATCTTTCTTTTTCACCCCTCACACCATCTCTCAAGAGAGAAGAATAAGAAATTAAGAAAAAAAAAGATGAACACTATCGGCCTCTCTCTCCTCTTTCCTTCACAATTGCACGCCAATTTTTAAAGGGAAAAAGGAAGAGTTTTTGTCTCAATTCCAATCTTACCTTTACCTTTTGTTTATATGTTATTTTACCCGAACTCTAGCAATATCACGAGGCCTTTAAGAACACCTGTCAACTCAATGTATAATGTTGTGTTAAGAGGTTACTTGTATATCTTTAGCATGATCCAATGATCGGATTGAAAGTTATAACTGATAGCGTAAAACTAGCCAGTAAGTAATTTTCAAGCCAAAATCCAAATTTATAAGTTATTTCACCTACTAAAATCATCAACATTTTCAAAATAATTAATTAAGAACTTACATCCATATTTATAATAAATTTATTCTTTAGATTTTATCTCTTTACAAGTTAAAACTACACAAGCGTACACAGGCTTATACAGGTAGTTAGAGTCATTCACGCGTAAAACCATACATTATTTATTTAAAAATTTCAAATTATATTTTTTAAATATTTTCACCTCAATTTTATAAAAACAAATATCCATATTAATCATTAATTTATCAACTTTTCAGGCTACAGGTTCATACCATACCCTTTATATTTACAAGGTCGTATTTTTTAGATTTAGATCCATTTATAATACTGAGTTTAAGCTGACCTCGTCAAGTTTCATTAAACCTTATCCTAGAACATCTATAGTCGGTACCGTCATCGCCAAATGTTTATGGACGTTTGTTGTTTTTGAATCTTTAGATATGAATTTCGGAGGTTGTTTTTTACCTTTTCATTCGATATTAGCTTCTATCACGATATAAATATCCTCGACTTTTCTCTATTCCTTTGCCCACAGAGCCATAACTCTTGTCGAGTGAAGCACGAGAAGAAAATAAAAGAAAAATCGTGAGTCACTCATATCATTTCAATTTACTTAGCCAACGGGGGGCTGACGGTGGTCGGTTCTATACTTAATTAAGACAAAGGGCATTGATTTTTATGTCCGACCACGCACGCGACGGGTGGATAAGCATAAAACTTGTCGGTGTGATTTGCACATTGACTGCCGCCGTCTAATGAAATCGTGGGATTAATGCATCGATACTTCTTTGAAAAATCCCCTTCTTCCTTTCTTTTAGCTCTAGTCTTGCTTCGATGCAGTTGGAGATACGTTATGAATATTCAAAGAGTTACCATTATATTCCAAATTTCCCCTGAAATAGCTGCATGATTTTCCAAAATCACTCCACCGTTTTCGAAAATAGACGTTAAATATAGCTTGACTAAATGCTGGGATATTGAATAATGGATCAGAAATAGATCTAATAAATTAATAAATAGCTAGTTAAATAATGACAAGTACTGGATTTGATTATATGGCTTGCCTTTAGTTTTTATGGAAGGCAACGCACGTAGAAGGACCAAATAGAGTACTTCGAACCTATTTCGTAGATTTACTTGGGATTACTCTTCATGCAATCTTACTAGTAGTTGACTCCTCACATCACTCAAGACGTACACGCAATGCTTTTTAGCTCGAAACTAAAAATTAGACGTTACAGTATACATTATAAAAACATCGGTCCATTGAATCTGCATTTTTAGCGTGAAAAATCATGTTTTTAGGATTCTTTATATTTGGTCTGTGTAGTTTCTGTTTGTGTTTCAGTCATAAATCTCGATTTTCTTACATTTAAGTTTATGTGAGTTAATAGAAGAGTGAGAAAGTCCTAAAAGAAAGAGAGGAGAAAGAAAGCTTGAGGTAAAACATATTCTAGCAAAAAAATAAATAAATAAATAAATAAAATTTAATGTTAATGAAATTGTCTGGGGGATAAGAGTTTGATATAGATTGTTTTGATATTTTATTATATTAAAAAAAATACATCAAAATCCAAGATTTTTTTATTTGATTTGATTTTATATTTTTAGACTAATTAGAGGATATTTTAAAGTTGAAAATAAAATTTATTGAACTCAATTAAAATCATTGAATTTATTTATGAAGTGCTATTAGTTTTTACTTAAAAAATCATCCGAATAATATTAAAAAAAATGCTTAATTAAAACAAAAACAAACATGCAAAAAAGTGAATTCTTGCTAAAAACAGTCTTTTTTCTTCATAATTTCAATTATTATCATTTGTATGAATATATATTTTAATTATCATAAAATTAAATTTAATAAAGTGCCATGCCACATCGTTGGGTACTACTAGTAAATTACTGTAAAAAAAAAAAAAAGAAGAAGAAGAAGGAAAGAAGGAAGGTGGATGGTATCACAGTTTTAAAACCCGGACCGGCCCGGCGGGTCGACCCGGGACCCGGCTGACTCGGGCCTTGGACCGGTCCGGGTCTAAGTAAAAACCCACCTGGGAGTTGGTCCGGCGAAACCCGGTCGACCCGGTGGGTCGACCCAGAACCCGGCTGAGACCCGACAGAACTATTAGAAGAAAGAATGCCTCAATAATCGATTAACAGACGTCAGATGCCTTTCATAGCAATCCATAGAACGAGCTATGGAAAGAAAGAATTCAATTCTTATCCCTTCACTTCAAAGCAGGAGCCATACTCCCGACCTCTCTCCACTACTAAAAAGAAGAGAAGATAAAGAACGAAGTCGGATGATCTCTTCCTTCTGGCTCCATCTATAGCTTATGGATCTTGGGGATGGTTTCTAATGGGCAACCATGGAAAGCGAAGAGACTTAAAGGAGAAGGCTTACTTGTCAAAGGCAGGCTTAGAGGCTCATTCAAAGTTGCAAGCTGATCCACTTGCTTTATCAATTACAGGGAAGCTGTCCTAGTCTCTAAAGCTAACCTATACCTTTTACTAAGTCCCTCTCCCTCTCTTTGCAAATCCCATTCCTAAACCCTCTTCTTTCTCTTTCTCTACACAGTAAAAAAAATATGGGAAAAACAAGTGAAATTAGAGGGCTAATATCAGCAATACAACCTCCTTTTTCTTTTCTCAATCAATTTTTTTGTGTTTTTGGTGGTGGGATTCATGGAAAATTTGTGGAAATGGGTTTGCGTTTGCTGGGTTTTTGGAATTGTAATTGGATTTTCTTTATTGATGTTTTTGTTGGGTTTTTAATCGGGAGCATTTGTGAGGAGTTGGTGAAAATGTTTTTTTTTTGTTGACCCGGGTCAATCCGAGTCAACCCATCTAACCCGTGACCTGATTATTAAACCGGATTGACTACCAGATCGGGATTAAAAACTATGGATGGTACACTAAATTTGGCTATAAGAGTCGTAAGATGGACAAACAAACAACCAACCTCTATTATAATAATAATTACCTCCCGTTAACAACTCAAATATGGACACGTGTAATATAAAGCAACACCACCACGTGCAATAATAATGCAATTTAAAGTTGTTTAATAATAGTATTTGACACTTAATTACTCTCATTAATTATGTAAATTACTTAATAAACCCTTTAGTTTTCCGATTTAAAACCTAGTCGTCGTCTTCAGGAAAGAAAAGGACAGCCGAGGCGCCAATCCCATCACCTTTTCATTGTTTTGATTCCTCTCCCAGCAGCCTCTTCTTCTTTGCAAAAACACTCTCACTTCTCTCTTTTGAAGTTACTTCTTGTCTTGAACTTGGTTAGTTTAAGTCACCCGATTCAGGCTGGACACGTTTCTTACAAACCAATTACATGTAAAGAGTACTGCTTTGATCACCATTAACTCAGTAAATATTCTGTCACCGATCGTTTGAGTCTCAATCACGATCACAGCCGTTGATCAAGGAGGAGAAATGGAAAAATCTACGGCTTTCAGGGAAGCTTACCTCAACGGGAATCACCATCATTCCTTTTCTTCTTCCTCTGCTTCTCATAGACATGTTAGCTACAGGTTCTTTCTCTTCCTCTATATATGGATCCTTTTTATATGGGGTTCTTTTTTTGGAATTGAAATATTGTGTTTATGATGGGGGCATTTTTTCTTTTTTTGTTGTTGATTCAAATTAGCTGACTGTCCTATGCTCTCTGTTTTATATTGGAAATTCACCGTATTCCATTCACGTTCAAATTGAGGCCGTGTAGGACATCTGATTTACTATGCTTGGCTTCTCCATGATAGAACCCAGGTTTCTTTTCAAGGTTCTTAACAAGCTTGTGAGAATTGATCTAAATGGATGTAAAATATGAGGCTGGGTTGATATTTGAAGTCAATTCCTAAGCTTGAGAACCAAAAGTCGTCGTCTTCTTTAAGTTTTGAACAATGTCTTGGGTGGTTAATACTGATACAGAACTTAAACATAATTCTTTAACGGGTAGCTGGACAAGTGTTATGACCAATCAAATTATGTGAAGTTCTTTTCTACATCCCCGCATTCATTCATTATAAAAGCTTTTAGTTCTGCCTCTTATGCGCAAGATTTTCATTGTGCATAAGGCCATTACAGAAATGGTCCTATTAAGGCGATCGGATGAGTTGTTGATCCTCTATTGCCTTTTTTACTGAAACTGTTGGAAAAAATGACTTGAGAGAGAGAGGATAGGATAGAAATTTAGTTGTAGTCACATTAACATATGAGACAGTATCCATCCATAGACATGTTATGTGCTTTCTAAAAATTCTTTATTGGATCATTGTGGATTTGGTTGTTTCTGCATTGGTTGTGTTTTTCTAAGGATATATAGAAAATAAAACGGAGGAACTTTGGTGCAGCTGCGGTATCTGCGGGTATGAGTTGAACTTGAGCTCCTCCAATCGAAACACGTCAACAATTGGCTCTAAATATGGGAAATCCATAAAGCGAGGGAAAATCTCATTCTTCTTCATCGATGAGAGTAGATTTACTCAGGTTGATGAATTCCAATGCTTTCCCTTCTTTTCAAAAAACTCCCTTGGTTTGTTCCGCCAGAGAACTGCACTTCTTTGCCGCAAGTGTGGTAATCACATTGGAATTGCTTATGCTGATGAAGCTTCAGCTTATCCACTTGTAGCAGACGGATCTGACTCTTCCTCAGTCAGTGAAGTTTTCAAACGTCGAAAATATGATGTTAAAATCCGTGCCTTGCAGCCTTCTTCCGCCGAGCAGTTTAGCATTCCACTTTACACCTGATGTATTGGAGCAAGCCTCTTCATGTTTTATGTTAATCAAATGATATCAATTATACGTCGAAAACTATGCCAGAAGTTTTCCCGTGACACTTTCATGTATATGCGTTTGAGTCCTCCTTTAATTTTGTTCTTTGTGTGTATTTACTGTCATATATTAGATGGTGACTTGTACAGAGCACTGTTCATGAGCATTAAAGAGAGCAAAGTAGAGTTTGAAGGGACCAAAGTCCATAACCAATCCAGATTTGACTGTAGAATAGTAGTATAATATAAAGAATCAAGTTAAATGCATACGTGTGGAGGTGTTGGGTTTCTCTATATATATATATATATATATATATATATATATATATATATATATATATATATATATATAAAAGCAAAAACTGTAAATTTAAATTTTTTTTTGAGAGTTTCAAATATCTATTAGATAAATGTTGAGTTGTTTAGAGTTTATTAGAATATTACCTGAATATCATGTTTTTTTTTTTACTTTGAATAATTACTTTAATGTTGGTTTGTTATAAACTACAAGCCGTTTAAATGTTCAATCTTTAACAATAATTCACATAAATCATCAATGAAAAATCTCATAAACCCTTTTAAGAGAGAATGATTACTATACCTTTGAGTACTAGCTTTTTTTTTAGGTGTTTATGTACTGTACTTTACTCATAGAAAATAAGAGGCATAACTTTCTATTTATAAGAAAACCTAAAAACCCTATAAATAATAAAATATCAATTTGCCCCCTGAATAATATCACATATATTATTTCAAAATAATTTTAGAAATTTATTCAATCAAGTCTCTACTTGATCTTTCTAGCTCTAGAATTGTAATTTCATGTAGAAATTACATTCTAGTTCTCAATTTCTAAAATTTATTTACAATCAAGTCACACTTGATTAATCATTCATTTTTAATTTCTGGCCAATGATTTTTATGTGTGTAACCAATTAAGTTTCTTTATAAGTTAGCTCAAATATAAATCACAATCCTAAATAAAATAGGATTAAATAAATTAAACAAATTAATTTATTATCAATTTAAAAATTGAATGATTTATATTTGAAAATCAAGTACAATGTGTAACAACTTGTCATGATCCCTCAAATATTAGAAAAGTCATAACTGGTTTGACTTAACCTTTTAGTGACCATTTTCTCAGTGTAATTATTATTCATTCATCAACAATGTTTTGATTTAAACATTATAGCATTAAGTGTGTTTTTTCTGTCAAATTATGTTTGTTCTCAACACTATAGTCATTGATTCTTTGAATAAGATTTGAAATTCTTTCAAATCTTATTCCACATTGCACAAGAATTTACAATCAATACTATTTGAGAACATATGAAATATTTTTTCTAATTCACCTAAGGTGATGAATCTTCTCTTGATTACTCAAATACCTTTAAATAGTTCTTATTATACCAAATATCAGTTTATTTGTTACCTTTGATTAGAACAACATGTAACAGGATTAAAACTTAACATTCCCAATATAAGATAACTTAGTGATCTCAAGTCTAAAGATCACTTACACAACTGTAACGTGAGCCTTTCTATAACATATATGATCTCACTCCATATGGAACTCTCATGCGGGTCAGTTCAGTGTACATGTCATCTGACATGCACTTACATATTAGTTCTAGATATGTCTCATACCTCTGCTTTTGAGAACAATTGCTTCTTTTTATAAAAGAAAAAACATAATATGTATCAGTTTTAACAACTCTAATTAATATCCAGTCTTAATAGAGCATTGACCAAGAACATTTTAGGAACAATGATTTCATGCAATAAAAATCTCATAATTATAACAACTTTATAATTTCCTTTACAAAATATTTTTATCCCAAGAACTTTATCTTTACTCTAGATTCATTAATAAAATATTATATTCTTTAATAAAATATTTGATGGATATTAAATTTAAATAAACCTCTATTAAAATCAAATATGTTTACATGAATAAAGGTAATGTTACGTGGAACCAATCGATTGGTTACAGGGCGTATACACTAACAATCTTTTACTTGCACTAAAGTCAATCACTTATGTATCAAATACCATAACGCTCTATTTGACGATAATGCTTTTACTAGATAATGGCTTAGTGAAAGAATCTACAATATTCTCTTTAATAGGCACTTGATTTATCTTTACATCTTTTCTTTATATGATTATTTAATCAAATGGAATTGTCGAAGTACATTTTTAGATCATTGATGAGACCTTGGTTCCTTTGCATGTGTAATGGGTTTATTGTTATCACAATACATGGCTATTAGATAAACACATGTGTAATGGGTTTATTGTTATCACAATACATGGCTATTAGATAAACAATGCTTGGAACCACACCTAGTTTAGTGATGAACTTCTTGATCTAAACAACCTTTTTTTGTCCCCTCAAACATAAAGGTATACTCAACTTTAGCTGTAAAATCTATTTTGGTCTCTTATTTGAAACTCTTCCAACTCATTACCATTATTTAGAGTAAAACACAATCCAACTGCATTCACCATTTTCAATATCTGATTGAAAACTAGCATCCAAATAATCATGAACTACTTGTTCATATCCTTTATAGACTAGAGAAAAATTCTTATTTTTTCTTATGTATTTAATAATATTTTTAACTATCTTCCAGTGAATCTTACTTGGATTAAATTAGTATCTACTCGTTATGCTCAAAATATAAGACACATATGGTATTGTACATAGTATCATATATATTATGGATCTTATATCTATAGTATATGAAATCATTTTCATCTTATCTCTCTCAATTTGTGTTTCGAGCATATATCTTTTGAGAGAGTATCATATGCAAAATAGATAAGTATCATCTTTTGGATTCTTTCATGCTAAATCATTTTAGCATTTTATGTATGTAAATGGATTGGGACAATCCAAGCAACATTTTGGATCTATCTTTATAGATCTTTATTCCCATTATATATGTTTCTTCTCTCATATCATTCATGGATAAATTCTTGGACAACCAGATCCTTACTAACTAGAGTAAAGAAATGTCATTTCTTATTAATAATATGTTGTTTGCATATAATAATAGAAAAACAACTGCACTCTTACTAACCTTTTTATAAACACAAGTCTCATAAATGGATTTTTATAGCTTCCATATTTTATTGGAAAATTTTTTAGATTCAAAACTTTCAAGTTGTGTCACATATACATTTTTTTGAAGATTCCTATTCAAAAATATAGTTTTGACATCCATTTTCCAAGTGTCATAATTATGGTATGCAACTATAGCAAGAAAAATCCTTACAGACTTTAGCATAGTTACCAGCTAGAAAGTTTCATCAAAGTTAACCTATTTGTCTTTATTTGTAACATTTGACAACTAGTTTAGCTTTGTAAGTTTGTACATTATCATCCATGTCAATTTTTATCTTAAAGATCCACTAACATCCAATGGATTTTATCCCTTCAAGTGAATCAACTAAGGTCCATACTTGATTGGTGTACATGAAATTCATTTTAGATTTTATGGTCTCTAGCCATTTCTTAGAATCAATATAAGAAATTGGTTCTATGTAATTAGTAGGCTCATCAAGTATAAGCAACTTGTCATTTTCATCTTATATGAGAAGTTTATATCTTATTGGTGCATGACGTGTCCTACAAGATCTACGGAGTACTTATATTTCTTAAGCTTTAGTTTGAACATCCAATGTTATAACCTTAGGCTCAAGTTCTATTTGGATGTCGGTTTGTGATTCTTGAACTTCTTCAAGTTTTATTTTTGTCTCACTACTCATTTCAAAAACAAATTATTTCTTTAGAAAGTTAGCACATTTTAAGATAATTATTTTTGCTCAGTGAGATGATATAAATAACATCTAATACTTTCTTTTGGATATCCCATAAACTTATATTTATCCAACTTAGCTCCCATCCTTTCTTATACAATACGCTTCATATGAACATCATATTTCAAGTCTTTATGTATGATAAGATTGGTTTTCTACCATTCCATAACTCATATGTCTTATCAATAGATTTTGATGGAATCCTTTTTAAAAAGTAAGTAGTAGTTTATAAAGCATAGCCCTATAAAGAAGGTGAAAGGTTTGTTTAGCTTATAATGGACTGCACCATATCCAATAGGGTGCAATTTATCATTTTAAAACTCCATTATGTTGTGGTGTTGTAGGAGGTGTCCATTATGAAAGAATCTCATTCTCTTTTAAATAATCTTGAAAATCTTGGTTGAAGTATTCACCACGTCGATCTAATTGAAGTATATTAATACTTTTCTAGTTTATTTTTTTAACTTTATTTTTAAATTCTTTGAATCTTTTAAATGATTGAAACTTTTATCATATATATATATATATATATATATATATATATATATTACTATGGATAATTTATTCAAACTTTGAAAAAGCCAAAAGTAGAAATTGCCCGCACATAAAGGTAAATCAAATTTTAATGATTGGTGGAATGACATGAAAAAGTTAAAGGTAGGAAAATGCCTATCATGTCTAGGAGGGGAAATTGAGGTTTTAATTGAGGAAAGGCACAACTAATGCCAAAAGTTTATATGTCGGGGCAAGAGTAAAAAAAAGAGAACAAATACTGAACTATAAACATGTCTTATGGTATATTTGATAAAGTTTACAGTGTCTTCAAATGAATACATTGGTTATCCATCAAAGGAAAAGTTTGAGTTGCTTTATGGCCTCTGTTGAGAGAATATTGATCTTTTAGGTGAAAATAGAATGTGTGACATGATTATATGTCATTCTTTTAAAAAGACAGTGAAAAAAAATGAGGAAATGATGAGGCTAATGATTGGCAGTGAACTATTACCCTTCTTTCGAATTAAAACGTGAGCCAATAAAAAGATGAAGAAGTATCATGAGATAAATGGTGGACAATGAGCTTTAGTATTCTCTTTAAGTTTGAGATTAACAATGAAATGAATGACATGATTATTGCCAATGATTGATAAGAATGGAACTTCTTGAATCATTGATTAAATGAGATGAAAATTCCTATTGAAAAGAGTGACATTATTATATGCCAATGTTTGACCGTGATTAATAACATTGAAAGTTTTTTTATTGATGAAAAGTCCTATAAAGAGGTGAGGCAAGGTTTCATGCCACTGCTTGATTTTGATTAATGAAAATTCCTTAGAAAAGGTGAAACATGATTATATGTCATTGTTTGATTATGATTAATGAAAATGGAGTTTCCTATCCAATTTCAGGAAACATGATTTTTTGATGAAATGTGTAGCATGGTTATATGTCATTAGAAAGATAGCAAAAGAAAGAGAGCGAAGTGAATAGTTAATGGCGATCATAGGTCTTTGAAACCCTTAAACATCTTTTGAGCCTACAAATTTCCCTTTCTTTCATAACCATTAATTATAGCCTACATTATGTACTTTTAAAAACCCTTTATAATCAAGTAATTGATTAGACCCAATAAACAGTACTTTCAAAACATGAAGAGCTTTTCTATAAGGGTTTTCGTAACCTAATTTTTGAATTTCCAAAAACATATTAAAAAAATGAATGAAAAATAATTTGGGAATTAAGTCAAGACAACTCGAATTAAGTCAAGACAACTCAAATTAAAGGTTCACGGACTAATAAGGAGGAAATTATAAATTTAGAAGTTAATATGGCAAAAAATTAGGAGAATTGATAAGTTTAAGGACTTAATTAAACTTTGAATTATTTTAATTAATGAAATCAGAGGCTTAATTGAAGAAATGTCAAAGTTCAGGATCAATTTGGATCAAAATGGCAAGAAATTGAATTCTAGGGACCAAAGTGAATAGACGTTGATATTATAGGGGAGTTAATTTATTTTTACATGGGTGTTTTGTATTGTATCGAACCCCCCCATATGGTAGCGATCCAACTAAAGATTTTGATTCCAGTGGGGACAGCTATGATAATAATTTTGAAAGAATTAAAAGTTGAGGAGTCAATTAAGAACTAAATTGATTAAATTTGAAATCAATGACTATTTTGTAAATGACGTTGAAGTTCAATGGTCCAATTACAATTGATCCAGGGGCAAAAAAAAAGAAAAGAGATTTTCAAAAACAAGGGCTTGATTGCAAGATGTTAGAACTTCAGTGACCAAATTGAAGAATGACCAATTCAGCCAAAGTTCATTCTCTTCTTCAGGAAAGCAGAGGAAATTCACCTAAGATGCCAAAAAATTGGCTTCGGCCAGACCCCCATTCCTCACTAAACACACCACAACAGACCCGTTTCAATGCCCAAGACATCCATCACCAATCTGGGTAGTTGGTTCAGTATCCCTCACCCTCATAACTCTCCCCTGACGCAAGGATAAGCATCACCAACACTCCAACAATGACAGGAATGTTGGTGTTTTGAATCCATCAAACACGGAGCAAACCCAAGTTATATATATCCTCATCCATGAGATCGTCATCCTGGGGAGATAAGGGATGAAGTTCATGGATGAGAATTGGAGATTCACCCCTATAAAAGCCAAAGGAAAGACAGAACTAAGGGGAGGAAAAAAATGGACAGAGAGAACCTACAGGACGACACACAGAGAGAGGGACTAGAAACCAAAAAAAAATAAAGAGAGATAGAAAGAACAAAAGTAACAACAGTACACAGGAGAAAGGGAGAGAAGGAGAGGAGGGTTATCACAGCAGTGCCACCAGATCAGCCAGAGACCATCGCCTCACGTCTTCATCTCCAGCAGCAGCTCAGCAGAACCAGAGCTTTCCAGGAAGAAATCACAGCAAAAACAAAACAGACGAATGAAAAACACAGAAAGAATTAGGGAAGAAAAGAGATAGAGAATAAAAAAACAGAGAGGCAGAGGAAAAAAAGCAGAGAAAAGGGGAAGCTAAAAGCAGAATAACGAACTTTAGTCTTCTTCCAAAATCCAAGCAACAAACGTTGTTCTTCTTCCCTCCGTTTTGCAAAAACTTTTTGATTAACGTAGGTGTCTGAGCCAGCTTGCGCGTACCTCAACTAATTATAATTTTAATTAGCTATTTACTGTGCATGTACAATTTTAATTAGCTATTTACTGTGCAAGCACATGTGAATTAGTTCACGCGTGCTCGCTGCTGCAGCCTGGTCACTGGGTTGGACCAGTGACTAGGCTGGGCTGGCTGGATCAAGACCAGCCCGGATGATTGGGCTAGATCCAGCCCATAAAAAATAGAGAAAACAAAAATTATTGAGGTCGGGCTGGACCTGGGCCTTAGGCCCAGCCAATCTAATTTTTTTTAGGTTAAAGGTGTTTTTGGCAAAACACACTATTTTCTCGTTTCCCTTTAATTTCACTCTCCTTTATATTGCTATCTAGCCAAACATGCCTTTTTAGATATAAAAAAATTCTGAAAAAATTCAGAGATTCCTTTTGATTTATTTATGGGTTCCTCGTACCTTTTTTTGATGAATTTACCAAGTATTTGAATTGTAGACTTATACTGTAAAATGCAAATATAGTATGCAATACATACTTAGTCTTTTTTTTTCCTTTTCTCTAAAAACATTAATAAAAATATGTTTTTGCTTTCAATCCAAATCTCACTGATTTATTCATTGGCACAAGAGTCAAGAATACCATACTTTTTTTGGTTACGTAATATTTACAAATGTCAGAGTTGAAAATATCCGTAGTCGAATATTCATTGGCACCAGAGTCCGGAATATTATAAGCAGACCATCAAAAATAGAATAAAATAAACCCTTAGCAATTTAAGAAAAAAAATCAACAATGCAGCTTACTTTAGGTAGGACGCTTAAGGATTGATAATATCTTCTTTTTTTGCGTAACCAGTCCCATACCATAGAATCTCTGTTAACCAATTAGGGTTCTTAGTAACCATAATACTAGGTGACGACTTTTTAAATAAGACCTTTTCCCCCTCTAAGAACAAGATGCCAGAAATATGTTCTTTCTTCTAGAGAAAATTTTAAAGGTCGCTGCGATTTCGGGTGCGACAAAGGTCGTGGCTGCATGAATTAAGCTACTGGTTATTATGCATGCTGATAAAATGGATGCTCAAAAGAGATAATCTTTTTTTATAGAGCCTCGAGTCTTGACTCGAGGCTCTTGCTGTTGAAATCAACATAAGGTCACTTTGTCACGTACCATCAAATAATATACCCAAAATGAGAGATTAAAATTGGCACAAAGAACCATAAAGGAGCCAAACAAACTATTTTAAACTCACAACGGGTTAATATTTGTTTTGAAAATACAAGATAATCAAAGGACTGCATGTAATGAATGGCGAGTGTTAGATCTTTGACTAAAAGGCTTAATTTTCAAAATACTTTCAAATTGACATCTCTTTAATTTTATTATAACAATTAGGCTTGAGTGGACATGATCCTTGAAATTTGCGAGTTAATTCTAAAATAAGAAAAATACAAAATAGAACATTGACCGAGTTTGTAAAATCCTTGACAGAAATGACATTGGCACTTCTTATAAGTCATCCTTAGAAAGTTAAGCAGCCGGGGGGTGATGTAGTGGACCCTAAGAGGCAAAACAAACAACATTCAGATCAACTGAGGGCAAAGAAACACATAATTAAATGATGATTCAGTGAAACCCATCAAAGTTATGATTAACATTTGTCGATGACAAATGCCTCTTAATGATAGGAAGAAGAACAGACACAACTATTTCAACTGAAGGTAATGTTGCCTAAGAAATCTGTGTATTACTTAATGAACTCCAACAATAGTTGAGAGTAACACCACACTTGAGGGGTATCTTTATATCTGAAAGCTTGGTTTATTCTTTGAAATATGGTTATGATTCCTGAAAGATGTAATCACGTGGGTGGATTTAGATAAATATTGAAAGGATATGGATGTGGGGTGATACAAGGAACATCATTTATAATGGTAATGTATTTATTCCACGATCGAGTCTAAATGATTACAAAGCCTTGAAATGAGGGAGAATCTTTGAAGATAGATTTGGATGAACCTAGCTATATCAGCTAAAGAGATGTTGAAGATCATAAGCAAAGAATGATTATAATGGTTTTCTTAATGAATCTAGGAAATGATGTCATATTAGGGAAACATGACCCAATTAAAGGATAACTTTATGGCTATATAAGTACATATAATGACTGTTAGAAATATGCAGGAGTTGTTTGATAAGATTAGACGGGCTAAAAGCCATTTACTGTAAAGAACACCGAGCATACAAAAATGAGCCTTTACTACAAGCAATGAGATGCATGGCTAGATGACTTGACAACCATAAAGGTTGATGATAACATATATTTGGTTAAAGTAGGGGCAACATCATGATTGATTTGCAATCTAAGATAACGTCGACACCAGAAAACCTTTTAATAATTGTTAGTAGAATACACACAGCTAATCAGGAGACAATTTAAAAAAAAATCCAAGAAGTTAAATGATTTGTTAAACTCCTTCATGATGAAGCAAACAACACCACACTTGGGGGGGTTTGGTCAAGCTTGATGAGCAATGAGAGCAGTAATCGCGGTGGACAATCCAAGAAGAACACTTACATTCGAGCGGAGGATTGACATATGGTAAACTCAAATGAGCTGGTGAATCGGAGGATTAAGAAGACTTTAGATGGCAAGCCAAGACACTCTATGGCGATGAAGCATCGAAGAGGGGGCCTATATTTCAAACTAGGTAAGGATGCATAATCCATAAACATAACATAAATGTTTTTGAATTTTTACAGGAAAATCCACAATGAAATCAGTTGAAAAATAAATAATGATAGCAAGGGATGTTGGTTTTAACCCTGTAATTAGGAAGAAAAGAAAGGAAATCTTGCCATCAGGAACTTCTTAGTTCTTTGGCATTGAAAATTGTTCAAATCTCATGATCGAAAGTATTATATGTCAAGCCTATAATCAAAGTGTTTTGGATTTAATCAAGATGCCTTTGGACTGTTCTAGGAAATTACCAGATTGATATTTCAGGTCAACTAAGTTGAAAACACAAATCGCTGAGATAATAGGACTTTGCCAGAAAAGAGTTGCATAGGAGGATAATTGTGAGAATATTGTTCTCCTAAAAACAAAGATTTTGGTTCTAGTTAAAGAGAATCACAAGAATAGGATCTCAGGTTAGCTGAGTTGAGCTGAAGATAAAGATTGTGGTTCTAGTTAAAAAGGATCGCCAAATTGAGATCTCAAGTTAGTCGAGTTAAAGATAAAGATTTTGGTTATGGTTAACGGGGATCGTAAAGATTGAGATCTCAGGTTAGCCAAGTTGAAAATAAAGATTTTGGTTCTGGTTAAAGGGGATAGCCAGATTGGGATCTTAGGTTAGCCGAGCTGAAGACAAATATTATAGTTCTAGTTAAAGGGGGTCGCCAGATTGGGATTTCAGATTAGTCGAGTTGAACACAAAGATTATAGTTCTGGTTAAAAGGGATTGCCAAATTGGGATCTCGGGTTAGCCAAGCTGAAGACAAAGATTTTGGTTCTAGTTAAAGAGGATTGTTAAATTAGAATCGCAAGTTAGCCAAGCTAAAGACAAAGTTTTGGTTTTGTTGAAAAGGGATTGCTAGATTTAGATCTTAGGTTGGCTAAATACCAAGATTTTAGTTCTGATTAAAGGGGATAACTAGATTGAAATCTTAGGTTAGCTGAGCTGAAGACAAATATTATAGTTCTAGTTAAAGGGGGTTGCTAGATTGGGATTTCAAATTAGCTGAGCTGAACACAAAGATTATGGTTCTGGTTAAATGTGATTGCCAAATTAGGATCTCAGGTTAGCCAAGTTGAAGACAAAGATTGTGGTTCTGGTTAAAAAGGATCGACAAATTAGAATCTCAAGTTAGCCAAGCTAAATACAAAGATTTTGGTTTTCTTTGAAAAGGGATTGCTAGATTTAGATCTTAGGTTGAGCAAGCTGAAGACCAAGATTTTGGTTTTGGTTAAATGATCGCCAGATTGGGATCTCAGGTTAACCGAGCTGAAAATAAAGAGTTCGGGTTCGGGTTAAAAGGAATCTCTAGATTGAGATTTCAGGTTAACCGAACTATGAAACCAAAGTTTTAGTTGAAGGGAATCACTAAGATACAAGAGTTCAGGTCAACTGAACTGAAAATAAAAATCGCTAAGATGACAGAATTCATTCCCAATTAGGATAGTATTTGTCATGGTTTAAATACTAAAAAAAAGACTATAAATGTAGCTTGACACTCAAGATTTGAAAGTAACTCACACAAAATTACTTGGGTAAATTGGAAGAAGAACCAGAAAAAAATGGTCACCTTAGAAATTACAATTCTCAATAATAAAAAAAAAGAGATTGAGAAGAAATGAGGGATTATATTTCAAAAAGCATGCATTGCATTTGATTTAACCTCAACTTTGAAGAAGTGTTGGTGCAAGATTCATCAATCAAGAGGAAAGGCGGTGAAATATGTATAGGTGAACGAAAGTTGATAAATGGTGAAGAAATCTCATCCATATGGTGTGGATAACTAAAGCCATAAAATAAGACACTTGTTTTAAGAGTTTCCCTTGGAGGGCATTTTTTTTTATTGTTTTTAGGAAAGTTTTTTATTTTCATCACCATCCATATGGTGTGGAAGGCAGGTCGCCCATGAAAATAAACTAGTTTTTAAATTTCAAAATGGACAAGTTACCCGTGAAAATAGACTAATTTTAGAGAAGCATGGATGCTTGCTAAAGTTCTTTTTGGAATTTGAAAAGGGTAGGTCACCCGTGAAAATATACCAGTTTTTTAATTTCAAAATGGGTAGGTCGCCTATGAAAATATGACCAATTTCAAGGAAGCATGGACGCTTGCTAAAGTTCTTTTTGAAATTTGAAAAGGGCATGTCGTCTGTGAAATAGGCCAACTTTTGAATTTTAAAATGGACAGATCGTCTATGAAAATAGACCAATTTCAGGGAAGTATGGACGCTTGCTGAAGTTCTTTTTGAATTTTAAAAAGGGAGGTTGCCTATGAAAACAAACCAGTTTTTGAATTTTAAAAACAAACTCTTTGGATGAGTTGATCACACAACAAGTCGGACAGACACTTTTTCTTTACATGCTCATTATGCAAAACCTTGATGAGATTTTGCTTCATAAGTATTGTGAAAAGAGAGTATTTATTGTTACCTATTTTTTAACTTATAACAAATCAAGAAAAAAAAAAGAAAAAAAATACAAGAGAATACACATGAAGAAAGCTCGAAAAATTGCTCAAGTTGGTGGTGAAGGACCAAAATGACAAGTGGAAAAGTAGAAGGATCAGAATGTACAAGATTGGTAAAATTAATGACCCAATTCTAATTGACAAAAGACCCATTCGGTGAAAATATTTTTATTTGGGGTAAATAAATATAAATTTGGATGAGTAAAAACTCAATGAGGATTTTAGAAGGCTTAATCAATTTTACTAAGGACTTGATTGCAAGGAAAATTAGTTTTTTGGAATCAATTTGGGTGTTAATTGGAAGAAATTGAAGTTTAGGGATTGAAACTAGACTTTGGAAAGTTTGATTGATCAAATCAGGGGTTTAATTATGAAAAAAATTAAAGTTTGATAGCCAATTAGGGATTTGATTAAAGAAATTCAAAACCAAGGACCAAATCGTAAAAGACGCGGGACTTCAAGGTCTGAAATTGACCAAATCAGGGGTCAGATTGAATAAAATTAAAAGTTTTGTGGTCAATTAAGGGTTCAAATGCAAAAATCAAAAGCTAAGGACCAAGATGAAAATGGTGTTAAACTCTAGGGCTGATGATTGAGTTTGACAGAGTTGAAATTACATGAAATTAAGAGTTTAAGAGGCAATTATGGGTGCAATTAAAAGTAATTCGAAGAACATGGACTAAAATGAAATCTGCTAAATCCCAAATTTAAAATCCTAATTTCTAGGGATTTAACATAGATGACGCGTTGTTCACTTACCGTTCATCTCCCTCCTTAGTAGTTTTGGATGATCGGGTTGACACTTTCCAAGAGCCGTTATGGAGTTCTAGGCGCTCCTTGGCACCATGAAAATGGAAGAAGATTCTATGAAATTGGATGTTTACATCCCAATTCTTCCATATAAGCCTCCAACATCTTATCCCTGATTAACCATCACTACAATTTTAGATTCTAGGCTAATCGAGTTAGTATCGTTAGATAAATAAATGTGAAGTTACAAACCTCTAAATTAAGCAAGGTTGGATACAAAAAAATATATATACACCTCATCCACCAACTTCAGGTGGTTTTCGATGATGTTTACATCAGAGTTGCTACGACGAAGCCTCGAAAATGGTCAATAAAGTTAGCCTAGACTGTGACACCCATTTTTCAAAAGCCACATATTTTTTTTCATGTGTTTACACTTAAATCTTCTCAAATGGTTCTTATTAATGGCTTTAAAACCTCTCTCTTAAGATCAAAAGGCTAGAAATAACTTCTTTTCCTTCAAGTTTAGCAAAACCACTATATACCCTTAAAATCAAAATCATCATTGCAAAACCAGCCTAGTACAAGAGCTTCCAGCCATTAGTTTTTATCCATAACTCTTTTATTTTGATCAAATGACTGAGCTTTGATCAATCTTTAAGGGAATCCATCAAAAAACCTAGAAAAAACCCTATAAATACCACTAGAAATCAAAGAAAAAAAAGAAGAGAAAAAAAAAAGAGAAATACTAAAAAAATACCCTAGTTATAAAGGTTTATGAGCCTAACATTATTGTTTATTGATCTTTGAAAGGGTCACAAGTTTGTGAAAACAAAACTTTACAAAGAAAAGCAAAGAAGGACAGTAGTAATTCTAGGGGTTTGAAGGTACATTTCTTAACCTAAAAATGGAGTCCATGTGGCCTGCTTGATTTGATTTTGATTGTCATTTTGTTTGTGTTTATGTTTACAAGTATGGAAATGTGTTTGGAATGTTTGAAAAGTAGAGAGGTGTTTGTTCTTTCTTTTTTTGTTGTAGTTTTTTTGTTCTATGGTTTGATGTTGTCCTTTGAAGCATTTTAGGATATGTTTGATTTTTTTGATGTAATAAAAGCCTTCTAGTTAAGTTAGTTTGTGATAAAATAATGTTTTTGTTTTCTTAGTTTTGTTAATGCATTGATAAGCCATGTTATTAATCCTAGGTTTATAAGATTCTAGTCATGATCAACATATGTTTTAAAAATAATTTTTGAATCCAAATTGCATGGATAAGCTTGCTATTTTTGTTTGCCAGTAATGGGATTTCATGCATGTTCCCCATGATTTGTTATTTTTTGTTGTTTGTTTTGATTCAAATGTATATGAATATGACAATGTGGTTTGTGTGAATAGAAAAGATTCGATTTCAAGGCTTGACATGCATTTCTAGGTTTGGCAGTAGTCTGATCAATTTCTGGGCAAAATCTATGTTAGTGTTCTTTATATTCTTTCTAAGAACATTGCTTTAGCTTCGAGTTTTTGACCTGTTTTATTTTAGTTTTTTGCATCTTCACAATCGCATAACATCATTTGAAAATAATATAAAAATGTGTTTTATTTGGTGTGCATACAACTAAGTCTCTAAAAAAGTCACATGAAAAATAAAAATTTATGGTGAGTTTTAGCATTTTTTTTATATGTACAAAAATATATTTGCATGTATTTTTAGATTTAGTAATTAGTTTATTAAATCTATAAGAACTTAACCAGTATTTCATTAAGCCTAAAATTTTTAATTCATGTAAATTAATGGTCAATACTCTGGTATAAATGTTAGACCTATAGGTAGGCTGATATTTAAATACTAGGAGTTGACTAGAAAAATTTCAGAATTATTTTTACATATTCACCAATTTTATTTTGAAGTATTTTTCACCACAATATACGAATTGTGAAAAATCATTTCGCCTTCCAGGATAGGTGAACCCTGTTAGGGAACCTACACGGATCATTTTCCTAGGAATTTATCTCGTCATACGAGCTTATAATAAATTCAAAATATAAAATTTATTCGTAAGAGTAAATCTTTATCATGAGCCATAGACTAACCATCAATTAAAAACTCATCAAAACCTTTAAACTTATGAAAACCATATAATGCAGCTTACCTCAGGTAAAATGCGTTAGGGGTGATAATATCTTCCTTAGTTACAACTAGCTCCTTACCCTAAAATTTTTTATAAGATCAATTCACCCTGGTTTCCTAATGATTTTGAACCAAATAACTAGATGGTGATTTCTTGACCCCCGACGCTGCACATCCACATGCATCACTTTATATAAAATAACTTAGTAAGTTTAAATTTAATAATTTGTTACACAACCTTCTTGATAAGAACATCGGTGCATGAATTAATCTTCTTACTATACACATCATTGAATATGTCATGCCGATACAAATGATATTCATGTAGTGATTGACCATAAACCTAGGTTTGAATGGCCTTACATGACTGCGAAGTGTTGGCATTAATAAACCATAGATATAATCCCCTCTCTACCTAGCTCTGATCATCTCAAAGTTGCTTACGGAGTACTCTACCACTAGCTTATCCATGACAAATATCTCTTCTTTTTGCCTTGTTTTTTTCACTTTACTTACCATCTTGA
>Ga0307517_10003966_pt1 | contig 22928 bp, 6 predicted proteins | sample 23_EM_MG_FD_194515 | JGI IMG/M metagenome (GOLD analysis project Ga0307517, IMG submission 194515) | Populus trichocarpa ectomycorrhiza microbial communities from riparian zone in the Pacific Northwest, United States - 23_EM | ecosystem: Host-associated > Plants > Roots > Unclassified | place...
CCCATTTTTCCACCAGCTATATGACGTGCTATTTGTAGAAAAAAAAATTATATTTAGTCAAGTAAAGAAAAAATCAATATAAAACAAAAAAGAAAATAAGAAAAAAAATGATAACTCGTATTTACCTATTAAACACTTATGACTCAAATTATTTGATTGAAACAATAAATTAAAAATAAAAACTTGAAGCTCACAATATTTTTTTCACAAGTTATTCAAAGTGTTTTTTGTCTTGAAAAGAATATTGAATTGATGTTTTTTATTTATTTTAATATGCTAATATTAAAAATAAAAAAAAATCTGAAAATATAATTTCAATATATTTTTTAAAAAAAAAACATTCCATAAAAACATCATGCACTATTAGTGTTTTAGCCCCCTTTCTGATAGAATCTCCTTGGCTTGTAAATTAAGTACTCTCCATCCAGCCCATTAGCAGAGACCATGTACAAAAGGGCTGAAAATGTCAGCGACAATATTAGAATAAAAAATCCAAAGCCTCTCGCCAGCAGACAAAGGAATTTCCTGGTAAAGTCCAGGGTTGGGGTTTTTCCATAACTGAGTTTGCGTTTCTATAATGGCGATGACGAGAGTCACTTAACCAATATGAACGCGTCAGATGATAATAATAATAATAATAATAATAATAATAAGAGTAACATAATTGCCCACGTCATGGAGTTTGTCAGAATTGCGTCAACTCGCTTTCGAGCCCCATGTTCATCGTCTCATTCTATTTGATAATATAATTATGGTTATTTTTTATATTAAAATAATATCTTTTTAATTTTTAATAAATATTTTTTAGATCACACATCAAAATTATTTAAAATATATATAAAAAAAATTAATAATATTTTGATGTTATGAAATCTCTTTTGTTATAATATTTTGGGTTTAGAGTTATGATGTAAATTGATTTGTAAAGTAATTTTTATTTAGAGATATATTAAAATAATATTTTTTTTATTTTTAATATTAGTATATTAAAATAACAATAAAAATATTAATTTAAAACTAAAAAATAGAAAGAAATTAAGAAAAAAACACACGATTTGACCGTAGTCTCCAATCCCACATTTAAATTCCCAGAATAAATAAATAAACCTTGTCGTACACGTAGCTGAGACTTGTAGGACCCTAATCGACAGAGATAACTAAAATTGTGGAGCAAAATAAACGAAGACTGGCCGGCTATTCCTTCATAATTTCTAATATCAATTAGTGTTTCCATTCAGTTGACTGACTTCACATGAGAGGTTGAGACGAAATACACCTTTTATAATCAAAATAATACACTTACAAAGAGGTTATACGCAGCAATGGAATTGCATTTATACGTACGAAGCAAGTCGATTTACATTTACAAATCCAGAATAAGGCATACAAATTGATCAAGATCAATGCTTCGTGGATGCAATAGGCTATCTAACGCCGTTAACATTCTCAACGCAAGATAACAGAAGACAAGAAACTTTAAGGTAAAAAAAAAAAAACACCATCAACCCCCAAAACATTGATTATTTTTATGATAGGTGGGTTTATAAATATGTGTGTGCGCTGCTATGGTAGTTAAAAATAAAAGGTAGATGATGAGCCCAAATCAAACCCGTCTGTGACCGTATTCGATACCGATGGCACGATCCCAAATAACGAGCCGTGCAGCCCAAATTCATTAGAATCAAAGCCCAATATGGACCCACTCACTTCAAGCCCATTCACATCATCTAGCTGTTCCTCTTGAAACCCGAGAAACCCTGTGTCATTCCAAAATTCACGACCCATATCACACCCATAACAGCTAGAGTTGACATCAGGAGGCAAAGGCGGGAGCTCAATGTTGTCCGTGTTAGAGAGATAGTTAAGCCCACTAGCGACATCCAGACTGCCAGCACTGTTGGGCTCATAAGACCCACAAGGCCCATCTCCAGCCCCAGCTCCAAATCCTTGAACCCAGCCTGCTCCACCTGCTAACCAGTTGCTATTACTGTTACCATAAGCATGAGCATTGAAGGGTTGCTGATCCTGAGAGAAGTAGAGCTGCTGGCAGTTGGTGTCATTTTGATGAGTATTGTGTTGTGGAGGAGGAGCAAAGAGGGCCGAATTGTCATGTTGTGACTCGTCTGGTGAGATAATGCAAGTTACAGAGGAGGCAGGAGGCATGTCTGAGTAGACAAAGTTGGTGCGTGCTTTGGAGCCCCGCATGGACCTGGCTGCACGGTCATAAGCCAAGGCAGCTTCCTCAGCTGTGTCAAAAGTACCAAGCCAGTGCCTCTCTTTTGTTGAAGGGTCTCTTATTTCTGCAGCATATCTACCCCATGGCCTTCTCCTTACCCCTAAGAACCTCACTTCTTGTTGTTCTTGTTGGTTCTGCTGCTGCTGCTGCTGCTGCTTTCTTTTGGTCTTTGAAGGAGAGGGTGATGAGTTGGTTTTTGTCGAGTAAGTAAAATCCATGATAAATAAAAAGGATATGTAAGTTGGTTTAGACAAGGTTTTGTGCTCAGATTAAAGGGAGATTCTGTGTAGAGAGAGAGGAAGGGAGAGAGAGTGGCGCTTCTCTTCTTGTGCAAGAAGATTAGATAGAGATGATGGAGAGAAGAATGAATAAATTGTAGGGCTTGTTTATCAAGCGTTGCATGTTGGCGGTATAAATAAGGAATTGGAAGAGACTGTGCCTGTGCTATCAACCTTTCATATAATTTCACCAGAAAAAAAAGATGAAGCTGTATTTAATCACCATAGTTGCCCCTCATACATACATACATACATACATACATTACTATATACCGGTATTAAATTATTAATAATAATATATCCTCCGTTACCAAATGATGATAATAATTGATGACTTCAATCCATGCTTGCTAATAATCTAAGAGTGGGCCCATTCATGCCTGATGCATATAATTCCTGTAATTTAATGAATTTCACCGGATCCTTGTCATCAATGCTAATTACTTAGTATGAAAATCGTTTTAATCTATTACTTAATGTTACTATTCACTTGACACACTTGCCTAGTCACCTGGTTAATTTTCAAGAGAGAATTTTTACGTGGAGAGTCTGATTTTCTTTTAAATTAACTCTATGATGTCCTTAATTTAAATGTGTGTAATATATATTACCAAATACTTTTTATATATTTAGGGATATATGTGTTAGATAAATGATTTGGATATCAATTCTATCCAAAAAAAAAATAAGTTGTGAGATGTTTTTATTATAGTATTTTCATTGTGCACTCTCTTACAAATTAATTAATGTAGATTGGAATGGTTGATTTTTTTAAAATTCTTAACTTGATTCTCATACTTATTTTTACGCAATTAAGCAATTTTTAACCTAAATTAACACCAAATTACTTTTTTTTGTTGGAAGAAAGTGTTGGATTAAAAGATAGAGAATCAAAGTGAAAATGATTGATAAAATAAAAGGCGACTTCGGATTTCATTTGAAAAGCTTATTTTAGTTCCCCATCTTTTTTAGTTATTAAGAGGTCGTATATCCCTTTAGTTGTTAAAAATTCAATTTTAATACCACACTTCATTTCCCTTATTTTTAGTTTTTTTTTTTTTTGTGAGAGGAAAGAGAGAGAGACTCGTCAGATTTCGGTGTAGAGAGAAAGTCGTAATTGATGATTATTTCAGTCATAAAAATGATCGATGACAGTGTCAATAGGAGTTTCACCTAGATATTTTTTTCATTCTACTTTCTTGAGAAGTCAGATATGATCGTGAGAGTTTTTTGGGTTGATTTTTTTAGCTATTTTTGAGTTTTTTAAGGCCATTAATAGATTAATCAAAGTGTTTTGAGTTAAAAATAGATTGAAAATGAGGTTTTTAGCAAAAAATAACTCGAGGCACCTGTTTTTGACGACCTTTAGTGGTTGGATTCTGCCAGAAGCATATGACACGTCGTCTAATTCTTTCTCAAAAAAATCATGGTGGATAAAGAAATTAAAAAAAAAAGTTAAAGCGGCCTAGAAGGCTCATGCAACTGGGCTGGTTGTTTAATGCCCAAGCATGTTAGCCCACCAGGCCCCTCACACGCCTATCACAATTTTTTTTTCTTTTAAAAAAATGTTTCATGCTAAATAATTACCATGTACTTTATTGTCATATAATTAAATGAAAAATAATTTATGGGATAAAAAATTATTGAATTTGATGACATGCATGACTAGCGTCGGGAGTTTGCTTTTGACTCGAGCTCATTTAGGTTTTATTTTAAAAAAAATAAGTGTTGTTTCTTTTAATAATCTCACCATTTAACATTGAGTTAATTCAAGATTGAGCTTTCCAATCTGTTTTTTTAAGATTATCCTCACGAATTTTGTAGGTCAGCCAAGTTTATCCATGTAGATCCAATATGTTTCCATCTCAAAATTAGATAAGAATATCATTCAATTCATAGTCAAAATCTTTTTTTTTAGGAGACACATTACCAATGTTTTTATATAATTTTTTTGCTTAAAAAGTTTTTTACTCTGAACTATGGCATAGCATGAGATAATAGGCTAGTTCTATACTAAAAGAAGTTGAGTGCACTTACTTCATTGTTCCTCAATTTTATTTTTAGATTTTTTATTTTACCAATCAGTCAGGTTGTTTTTTATTCATCCAAGTCGATTAAGTTATATTAGGACAACTTTCATATAGATAAATTTTAAACTCATTCTAGACAAGGAGCCGGTCGAGAGATTTCAATATTGATCTCTCTTGGGTCGAGTTTAATAACAATACTAAATAATTTTCAACAACTTGAATATTTTTTGTTAATTAAAAAAAATAATTCAACCTACAACATAGTGCAGGCCTGTAAACTTGTTTATGTATAAATTTGTATATCAATTAGAAGTAACTAAGTTTTTTTGCCCCAAGCAATCTCAAAAATGGATCCTCGCATCAAGCAATTGCATTCATAATAATAAATTCACCTTCATGTTCTCCTAATATTGATGATTTGAATCTAGTTTAGATAAATATGTTCTATATATATTGTTTATCTTTTTATTTTATTTTATGCATATTTAGGTATCAATCTCAATGCAAATTAATGGATAATAATAACATAATTATATTGTGACTACTTTTTCATTTTAAAAAAAAATTAATTATTCTTATCGAGCAATTGAAAACTAGAACTTTCATTTGCAAAACATTTCGATTTTCGAACGGGATTGATATTGGTTCGTTTCTTTTGTTTTTTTTTTACCATACATATTGGTTAGTTTCTATTTTCTCTATTTCATGATATTAAATACTAATTAGACTAATAATTAACTCAGAAATGTTTTATATATTTCCATATTTGTAACTTTTTAGCTAAGCAAAGCATGAAATTGACGCGTTAACTAGCTAGATTGCTGAGATGGGGCGCCAATCGATCAAGAGAGATGTTTTTTTTAGTCGCTATCGATCATATCCCTACCCAATAAAGTATGTAATAATCGGCATGGCTTCGTAACAATCATTGGCTCTCACATTGAATAAGTACTTTTCTTGCAAGTTCATCTTCTCCTAAAGTTCCATCTAATTGGACTTGATTAATTTCCTTAATTATATCATGAGTTATAATATTGGCATATCTAAATAAAAGTTGCTCACATGTGAACTCATGAGAGAGAGAGAGAGAGAGAGAGAGAGATTAAGGGCCTTGCTTAATTAAATCACTGAATCAGGGACTAATCATGGATTGTACTCAAAAAATGACTTGTATTATTATTGTTATTATTATCATTAGAGAGTGCATGCCTTTGAAAAGAAGTACTTAATTTATTCAAACCGCAAAAGGTCTCGCAAAGACCAACCCTGCACCATATGATTGCTCAATGCATGGAAGCAAATCAAGCTATCATTCCCATTATCATTCGGTAGTTAGAACTCATCATCCCAACACAATTAGATCGCTTTATTTTTCCTTAGTCTTTTTCTCTTTTTCTTAATTTATTGCCGAATATATATATATATAGCAGTATAACTTCTTCTTCTTTTAATTTATCGCAAGTCGTTCCATTAATGAAGTGTTAAAAAGGGATCATACTTCATAGAGTCGTCTTCTTAAACCCTGCGTGATAGTCTCCACGCACATGAGCTAGCTAGCGAAAGTATATACCCTCTGTTAAGAAACTAAACTTACAATTGTACTATAAGTATTGTACAGTAGGTTTAAGGCTAACACATAAAACTTGCAGTATTTATTTTATAGATAGATAGAAAATATACGCACGGGTATAAAAGGTCATGTTACCCTATGCCTATAGTAATGCATATATATGGAGCCTTTTACGTGGAACACAAAGGGAATATGATTGTCTCGGCCATGTGCATCCAATCTGAGCCAAATATAATGATATGTTCCACAATCCTTCTCTCAGCTTTTCAAAGCTAATGGCTTTGCTTTAATATCTTTTCATAATTTTATAATTTTGTGAAGCATGGAGAATTGGTAAATATGAACTCGATCACTCATAGACCTCCAAATGAGGGGAAGGCATGTTGGGTTGCATGTGAGGAGTACATATAGATTGGCATGCTTTTTCGACTAAAACAATCACTAGGAAGACGACCTACTTACAGGAATTAATAAAATAGAGGAAAAAAGAACTCATCATGGCCCGGCCTCATGATCCATCTCAATTGACACATATGATGTTGATCAAGAAACTCCATCATCTCAATGGATATTGGCGCTATTATTGCTACAGGATCATCAGTCTCTTCGAGTCAAATATTTGATCTATCACCGAAAAAAGGAAAAATTAGCCGATCTCCAATATCTATACATTTATGTATCTAATAGTAGTCGCTCCCTTTTTTGAGGTAAATTTTGGTCAAATTTGGAACATGCATGATCACTGAGGGGCATAGTGCTCAGATGCCGAATGACATCTCTGAAAACTAGGAAGTTCCATTTCAATGTTTTTCAAACAAAATAGAAACTTCAGTATCCCAAGTTTAAGAGCTGCAGTCAAACTTCTGATCGCAAAATTTGTTCCCCACTTGTTGTCGAGGTCACAACAGGTCAAAAATGGACACTGACTTTTGAGGTTGGACGGAATACTTATATTCCAATCAGGCTCAAAAATTGATATAAAGTTATAAGTGAGTGCCCACTACACTGCATGGGAACTTGGATTAGAAAGGACTCACACCATTGCTAAGTAAATGAGCATTGTTGTAGTTGCTATCTGATTATTATTATTTGTATTATAATTATTATTTGGATAATAGTAGACTTTTTATTCATTAAAATTAGCCATTTAGATGAAGCCTAACAAGGGTACAAGGGAGAATATAAATAAAGAGGGTGAAAGAGAAAAGGAGAACATGAAAGTTACCTTAAGCTTATGCATCAGTGATCGTGAATATTATTTGTACATATTTGAATTCCATTTGCACATATTAGTAGATCACTATCTCTATTCGGGTTTTCTGAAACACAAATATGAAGTGAAAATAATAAATTTAAAAAAAATTCAGGATTCCCAAGATCCTATTAAACACATCCAAGATTGTTAAGGGTTTATATCAAGATGACTTGAAGATCAAATGTTCTTTTCAGCTTTGAATAATTGCTTCACGGTTGAATTGTCGTAAACAACAAGTCGTTTAAATATTCAAAATTTAACAATAATACACACGAACCACCTGTGAGAAACTCCTAAATCCTTTTGGAAGAGATGAGTTGTTATGCATTTAAGTGCTACATCTTTTCTTTTATGTTTTTTCAAGTATTTTGTATTATGGCATGTATTACTTAGAAAATAAGAGGCATAACATTATATTTATAGAAAAAACTGAAAACCTTATAAATAGAAAATATCAATTTTCCCCTGAATAATATCACATTTATTATTTTAGGATAATTTTAGAAATTTATTCAATCAAGTCCCTACTTTATTTTTCTAAGTCTAGAATTGTAATCCTTTGTATAAATTAAACTCTAGTCTTTAATTTCTAAAACTTATTTACAATCAGTGACTTGATTGATCATCTCATTTTAATTTTTGACCAATGGTTCTTGTGTATGTGACCCATTAGGTTTCCTAATATATTGGTCCAAAAATAAGTCATAATCCTAAATAAAATAAGATTAAAAAAATTAAAAAAATTAATTTACTATCAATTCAACAATTAATTGATTTATATTTGAAGATCAAGTACAATATCTAGCAACATGTCAAAATCTCATAAATATTAGAAAAGTCATGAGTGGTTTGACTTAACTTTTCAGTGACCAGTTTCTCAGTGTAATTATTATTCATTCATCAACAATATTCCAATTTAGACATTATAGCATAGGATGTGTCTACTTTGTCAAATCATGTTTGTTCTCAATACCATAGTCATTGATTCTTTGAAAACAATTTGAAACTCTTTTCAAATCTCATCCCACTTTACACAAGGATTTACAATCAATACTATTTAAGAATAGATAAAATATTTTCTCTAATTCACATAGAGTGATGAATCCTCTCTTGATTACTTAAACACTTTCATATAGTACATATTATACCCAATATTTATCAATTTATTACCCTTGATAAGGATAATGTGTAGCAAGATCAAAACATAACTCTTCCTATATAAGATAACTTAGTGATCTTAAATCTGGGGATCACTTACACAACCATCACGTGAGTCTTTCCATAAACACATGCTATCTTTTTATATGGAATTCTCATGCAAGCCAGTTCAGTATACATGTCATTTGATAAACACCTACATATTAGTTTATGAGAATAATTGCTTCCTTTTATAAAGAAAAGAACATAATGTATAGGTGTCCCCTATACCTTAATTTATCAGAACAACTGCTTCCTTTTATAAAGAAAAAAACATAATATGTATTAGTCTCAATAGCTCTAATTAATATCTAGTCTTAATAGAAAATTTACCATAAATATTTTAGGACTAATGCTTTGATACAATATAAATCTCATAATTATAACTTTATAATTTTCTTTGCAAAAAACTTTTTATCCTAATAAATTTACCTTTACTATATATTCATTAACCAAATATTAAAGATAAATAAATCTTTATTAATAAATTAAATATATTTACATTTACAAAGTGAATGTCACATGCAACTAATTAATTGGTTACAGAACATATACACTAACAATATAAACAAGAGTTTCTTTAGAATTCCTTAACCATGCAGACAAACAATGGAGAGTTAAAGGAAAACATGATTCCTAATCTAGCTATATATACCTAAATATTAGGTTATTTCTTGTTAACCAAATACCTTATGCAATGTTATACTTGAATATACATGACAGACTAGATTTATAATCCAAAGCTTTCCATCAAATAGGGAGATAAAGATAAATAAAGGTAGAGAGAGTGTGGTCAAAGTCATTTCTAATTATGATAATTAATGATGTTCTAAAATTCAATATGCTCATGAATGAGGGCTCTGAGTGTTTGGATGGAGGGTGATCACGCATTCACATCAATATTCCCTTTTTCAGAGTTCACAAAGTTGATGATTGGTGATGGAAAACCCGACACTTGTAAAATAGTCTTTTTTTATGGGATTTAGGAACTATCCGATGATAAAGTCAGTAACTTTTAAAGTCAGTAACTTTTAATAAAAGATTGCAATAAATGAGAGAATTGACTTTAAATTCTTAGAATAAGAGTGTTTGTTCTTAATTGTGTATGATAAGTGCTCTAAAAATAAACTATGAATGCTTAGAGAATAGAAAAAATATGAATCATTTACCTGGGTGGTTCGGAGCGTATATATAGCCTCTGAACTTTGTCATGTTGCTTGAATGGAGGGGTTGGAGCATTATTTCCTCCTGATAACATTAATGGAAAATATATATTTCTTATGCAATATTAATTAAAGATATATATCATTTACACAATATTAATTATGGACAAATATCTCTTATACTATATTAATGCTTGATGAAAATATGGTAGACGCTTAAGAGACTTTTGTGCACCTAGAGATATAGGAAGATAATCATTCTTTACTTTAACATTTTATGTTACCAGACATAAGAATAAACAAACGAATCTTCATAACCCAATATGTGGCTTAAAAAATTATCAACTTCACGTGTATTTGGACATAGAATGATTCGAAACTCAAGGATGATGGATCTTGCAGCTTGTCGGACCCACATGTAATTGGTTTCAACACGTGGTTGAACCCAAGCGTGTTGGGTATGGCAGCTTATCAAACTCATAGGCACTTGGACTCAACACGTGACTAAACTCAAGGGTGTTGGATCTGGCATCTTGTTAGTCCCACATGCATTTAGGCTCAGTGTGTGGCTGAACACAAGGGTGTTGGGTCTGACATCTTGTCACCCTCATATGCACTTGGACTTAGCGCGTGATTGAACCTAAGGGTATTGGATCTAGCATGTTGTCAAGCCCTCATGCATTTAGACTAAGCTCGTGGTAAATCTAAAGGTGTTGGGTTTGGCATCTTGACAGACTTGCATGCACTTGGGCTCAACTCGTGCTGAACTCAAGGGTGATAGGTCTAGCATTTTGTTAGACCCGTGTATACTTGGGCTCGGCACGTAGCTGAACCCAAAGATGTTGAGCCTAAAAGCAAGTCAAACTCATGTCATCTGGACTCGGTATTTTGCCAAATCTAAGTATATGTGGCTGAACCCAAGCGTGTTGGGTATGGCAGCTTACCAGACTCATATGCACTTGGGCTCAGCGCGTGACTGAACCAAGGGGTGTTGTGTCTGACATCTTGTCAAACACATATGCACTTAGGCTCAAAGCGCGGCTGAACTCAAGAGTGTTGGGTCTGGTATCTTGTTAAACTCATATGCACTTAGACTCAGCGCGTAGCTGAACACAAGGGTATTGGATCTATTATCTTGTCAAGCTCTCATGCACTTAGCCTAAGCTCATGGTAAATCTAAAGGTGTTAGGTTTGGCACCTTGTCAGACCCGCACATACTTGGGCTCAGCTCGTGCTGAACTCAAGAGTGTTTGGTCTAGCATTTTGTCAGACCCACGTATGCTTGGGCTCGGTATATAGCTGAACCCAAGGATGTCGAACCTGAAAGCAAGTCAAACTCATGTTATTCGGACTTTATATTTTGTCAAATCTATTCACGGTTGAGTTATTAACATGTGTTTGACCTTTTAATTATGGTCTTTTAAGCAAAAATATCACATTTATAAAATACATTTATCCATAAATAATTAATTGAGGTGATTATAGAGGTTAAAACACGCATCAATGAAAAGATCATGATGACGCATGCGGTCCTTTCACTCGATAAGGATTTGAACCCATGCATTTACCACCGTGTTTCCAGTAAGAAGTAGCTCCTTTATAAGGAGGATACAGCAGAGAGTGGTAGAAGAAGTTCAAAATTCTAATTATATTCTATCGAAGTCTAACTATTAATAAAATACTAGTAATGAGAAACAAAGCATACGATATCCATCTGCCTCCTCTTGATGCCTAACCTTACTCGAAAACTGGGAGGCTATGGAAATTGGCAAAAGAGAGCTTTACCTTGTAATTACTGACTCATATATATAAAGATTCTAATTAACAATAATTAAAAGATATATGGGGCATGCACTTGAATGATATTCCCTTGAGGAAAGCTTTTTATTTAATAATGGTGCATTTGACTGGGAATTTGTATCCATTGACGCACTAGGATACTAACTAGATTTTTTCTTTCCTCTGTGAGAGAGTGATAGCAATACATATGGCAGGATTGCTAACAACACCTATAATGAGCTTATAGTAATGCGGTTGAAATTATTTTTACTCCAACCATAATCCATAAAGTTTTTTTTTTTTTGAAATTAATTACCACAATCCATGAAGTTATTTAATAAATCTATAAATACAGCTGAGCACAAGTTGGTGTAAAATGTTGTCTTCCTTGAAAAATAAATAGTGTTAGATTTTCTCAAGCTTTTTAGAAACAAATAGAAAAAAAGAACAATAATTTCATGCTGCTCAAAATTATAGGAAATCCTCTTGTACAATACATGGGAGTCCCTTGTATCATCCGCATATTGGATTATATTTATTATATAACAAATATATTAAAAATCCAAATAATCATAATAATAATTAAAAAAAAAAAGAGTAAATCTTTTTATAAACAAAAGTATGATAAAATAAAATAATGAATGCTGCTCATATATACATGATAGTTTGAGAGACTATCGTGTATTAGATAGGAGAAGTTCACAGCAAAGAATTGTTATTCTAAAAAAAATACTAAAAAACACGTCCTAGGGATGTATTTTTCCTTCCCTTTAGATTTGAGTTTTAAGTCCTCCTATGAATCCTATTTACCAAAAAAAAAAACATAGTAAACTTCAAAGAAAGGTGCCCTTTTGTGTAATGAAACGAAAAGGTGGTGTAGCTCCATAATCATGATTCAGGAGTCTCGCAATCACGAGCTGCACACCTCCACCATAGCTGGCCCACGAATGCAGGGGCGGAACTAGCCATGGCTTGAGGGAAAAATGTCACTCCCAAAGTTTTGAAATCTTTTAATTTAGTCCTTATGTTTGAAGACTTTTTCATAGAGAATATACATTTGACCATAGTTATTGAACTCAATCAGGACCTATAGGTCAACCCGGCAACTTGAAACCTAACTCGAGCCGGGTCTTATTTCAAACCATTTTGGATATTGATCAAATTAAACTTGAATATATTAGGCAATTGACCCAGCCAAACACGGTGAGATCTGGTCGGGTCAACTCTAAGAATTAAAAAAAAATAAAACGATGTAACTTTGAATGAAATGATGACCTGAGTTGACTTGATGACCCATGAATTGACTTGAAAATCCTGTGACTCGTGAGTTGACCCAAAAACCATACATTCTAAACAGAGTCAGACATCAAGCTAAGTCTGACAACTATATATTTGACCCCTTCAATAATAATTATTTTGTTTTAATTTATTTTCATTTTATTCTTTTAATTTTATATTAACAATCTCACTTATGAAACTTAGTTTTTCTCATAAAATTAGAAAACAAAAAATAAAAGTTCACAGGAGTTAAGCTTGATATCGAAAGATGGTTCGTTTCATTTTTGTATGCATGGAAAGCAACAGTCTTGTATAAAAGGAGCATATGCTAGATGAATATGAAGATTCACGACAAAAACTCCACCACTGCAATGAAATCCACCATTTGGTACAATTTGCTTTAAATTAAGCGGTATAGACAAATTACCGAGAAAAAATTGTCCAAGACTAAATTTGGTTTCCAGTAAAAAAGATCAAGCTCAAGCATTAGAAGTACATGGCTAGTAGAGATCTTATCTAATTTAAAAAGACTCTAACGAGAAGAATGCTTTACATTCAGCATAATATATAGATACTCACTAGCTATATATATATGATATGATAATTTGTTCATGTAACTTAATTTTAATGAGTTTGTGCCGAGTGGTAGGTATTGCTAGCTAGAATACTGGAGGGTTTTCTTTTTCCAAGGAATCACAGCTTCATCAAGTATTATTTTGGTAAGAATTTGGTGCTGATAGGCCTTCGATGGTAAAGTTTTCAAATCAATTTTTGGAACGAAGTAAGTTAATAATAACTGGAAAGGGCCAAGGAACATGATGGGTGCTGAATCCCATGAATCTCCAATTCCAATGTATGCATAGAACAGATCACTTGTGTTAAAAACGTAAGAGAGTCAAAGGGAACTGCCTGGTTTCACGAAACAAAAGGCAAAGAAGCTTGATAGAAAGAGGAAATCCATCTACACAAAGCCGAATTCCTTGCCCCCTTTGCCTTTGTTGCTCTTTTACATCTGGCTTCTCTGCAACTATACTGCAAAACGATTGCTGTAGCTAGAAACACGTTTTGGCAAATTAACCCTACTCAGCCTTCAAAGTTCAAAGTCAAGAAAAAATATGAATAATTAACCCTAAAAGATGTACTTAAACTGATCAAATTCTAGATTTGTTTTTTAGAAGTTACCAGTTCGAGTTCCATAAATCTTAGAGTCACATGATACTTATATAATTGTTAATTTCAAGATACGTGGAATTAATCGAGATACATGCAAGCTGATCTGGAGACTCGTCCATGCTATTAAATATTAGTAATTGAAGAAGGTTTTTTGAGGGAGCGTGGAAGTAATGAAGAAGGTCATTCTGCATCGAAGATCATGAAAATCCCCGGTTCATACTTCATGCCTGTTTAGTGTTTTCTCTCGAAGCCTATACGCTTCGCCAATTTTCATTTTAGTTCCTAGAATTTTGGGTGAAAGTTATTTTGGTCCTTAAACTTAGTATTTTCTTGCATGTTAGTTCTCAAATTGAAAGATTTGTGTCCTCAATTTTTTGAAAAATATATTTTCATCCCTGAGTAAAAAAATTGAATTGGTCGTTGTATATCAAATATTTTTAGAAAAATACTGGCTGGTATTAGCATAGAACGATGTGATGCCCATACCAGAGAGTCATGTTATTGAAATATGTTAGTCGGTGTGCCCACGTGATGTTGCAGGTAGTTTTTAAAATCTAATTTTATTTAATTCTAAGATAATTAAAAATAGTTATTTGTACAAGAAAGCAACGGTCAAGATGAAGATTCTAGAGAAAAAATATATTTTTTTTTGGGAAACTTTTATTTTTCTTATCCAAGTATATATATATATATATATAAAACACGTTGTTTTTATTAGCAAAATATTTTTGAAAAAAAAACTAAAAGCAATTCAAATAAATATTCACAAAGATTTTAATAAATTAATTTTAAAAAAAAAAAACATATCTCTCCAATAAAAACTCTATGTCATTGCATAGAAGTATTGTATTATAAATAAAGACTTATCTTGATTTGAAAAGTAAGTTTTAATATAAAAAAAAAAAAACATGGCTCAATAATTCCGGTGTGGTTTTAGAAAAAAAAAATAATCTAAAAAATTATGTAAGGAACTTTTAATAAGAAATTAACAAATAGATATCTTATTCTTGTTGAATATTTATTTATGAGAAAAAAATTAAATTTTATATATTAAGTTTAGATATAATAATTCACGAAATAATTGACATTTTGAGAATTGTCTTTTTCATTCCGTCTGAATGATATATGGAATCTGTACAAATGGAATCGACATTTTGACAATTGATGGTCTCAGTCTCATAGGACTATGCGTTGCGCTCTCTACCCCATTATCAGAAACTGGGATCATACGAGTCTCTCCCAGATCTTCCCTTCTGCCAAGGTCCTTGTTTCTCAAAAGAGAAGCAGAAAGTGTTTCAGAGCATCCCTCATCCAATCATACCGGCAGCATTCAAATGCTTCGTTTACAGTAAGCTGTAACAGATGAAATTAAAAAAAAAAAGTACATATAGATAAGGAATCATTGTAAGTTCTCATATTTCCATTACAAGTTCACGAGAAACACTAACCCATTTTCTATTGTAACTAGCCTGTCCTGGCCACTGGTCAAGCTCCTCGGTCACCTGCAGCGCAAACATGTAGCCTCGACAACCTCCTGCCAAGCTGCAGCTATTCTGGCTGCTCTTGCTTCGGAACTCCCAAACTCCCAATGGGTTTTCCTGTAGTAAACATAAACCAACTTTCATTTTGATGCATGCCTGGAGTTGTAACCTCATGGATGTATATATACCAGTCAGAAGAGTGAGATTTCCATCACAAATTCGTCAACCGGCCTCTCAATAAATAGGTATTAATCATTTGTTTATACATGATTCGAGCAAACCATATGCAATCAATCATCTGATCTGGGCTCTTAAAAGAGGGTGTACTATCCTACTAATAACAAATTTGAGAGCATAAGAAACTGAAATCTAGTAGCTTCATGGAAGAAGTTTTGCCTCGGACAATTAAGTATCTCAAGTCTTTCACAGTAACTTTACCGTGCCTCTCAGAGTAATACATATTTAACAGGGTAATACGGTAAGATGTTTATATGCAGCATTTGGATTATTTCACATACAAGATGAGGGAATCAAGGCAAGTCTTCTACCTGAAATGTATTCGTTTCCTTTATAATTAACAGCAAGCTGTTCTTTTTACTCAAAGAAGCCGATGTGTCCGATGAAACTGAATTGATCAACACCGACAAATGTGGGAAATAAGTTCTATCCTGACTTGATCCCAGCAATCCAAACTAAATCCAGGGCTTAAAGGCAACATGGAAGGACATGATCTTAATGGTTAAACATCTCAAGAAGTAGTTCTCATTGGAAAGAAATAAGAGCAACTAGATAGAAATATGTTGAAACCACCCCAATTAGACGATTAAATGAATATTTTTCATTTGATGATAACAAAGCATTTGAAACAGAAGAATTGTGCCTCTCACAGGGAAAAGAGACCTACACCAAGAATTCCTTTCACTCCAGCTTCCTCGATGGCCTCACGACATGCAGCTTCGCCAAGGGTCTCATCATTCTCCCATCCACCCTGGTAATAGATAGATGAGATCAGAATTAATGACTCTGAAAATTACGTTGACAATACAATCCATGCAGATTACAAATGTGAAAATTGTTATCTCAATTATCGAATATGAAAAGGAAGAAGATATGTACTTTTGGGAACACAAGATCACTACGATTTGGTGTCGAGATCATGAGGATAAGAACCCTGTCCTCCCCATTGCAGCCTTGATCCTCGACATTCTTGTCAAGTTTGTAAGGAATGCACCTTGTTTTTCATAGAGCAATCAGAATGGAGCGATGAAAGAAAATAGCAGTAGAAAAAAAGTAAGATCTAACATTTTCCTAAAAAGCCGACTAACACAAGAAGCACACACTGATCTTAAAGCGCCATGTGTCAAGGAGTCCACCAAGTCAATTGTCAATATCAATGTGAACAACATGACAGCAAAGCTACTATGATTCCCAAACTGTTCAGATCCCAGAAAGTTCATAATTTAAGGGGGGATCTGTCACTAAGCTTGAGAATTTTGTTAGGCAGACGGAAGCTTCCCAGAAAGATATATTTTTAATCAGCCCTTAATGTCACTTGTTGAAACGAAAAACTTTTTTCTTTTATGAAGAAATCATTCTTCATGACTAAACTAGCAGAATCTTTCGCATCATGTAGCTTTCCTACTAAAATCAGTGCTGCATACAAGGACAAGGTAGCTCTAGTCAAAAATATATATATACCCTTCACTGAAAGTCTTTCACAGCACAGAAGAATGATTTGGACAGCCATCTGAGCAAGTAAGAGAGACATCTTGTCTGTCCATTGTATATGAGTATCACGATTTGGATTTTGGAGGAAGAACATAGCCACGTAATTCTATAATGATTAACATTCCTCAACCAAAGACTTGTACAACAACAGAGTAAAGAGGAGTCGATGCTTGGAGTCCAGGTCTATTTATATGTTTATCAACAAAATTTTACGTAAAGAATCTGCTTAATTACACCATAATAACAGTATTAACATCGCTTCTTCTAAAGAAAAGACAAAATCATCACAGACAAGCCCCAGAGTTGAACTTCCTATAAACACATTAAAATATTCATTTCTTTAAAAACTTTTTGAACGCGGTAATTAGCCTGGATTATGCACAAAAAAACGTTAAACCAAAACAAAAAATTAAAATTAAAATGAAAGATGAAACAGATTTAAAGAAAAAGTTCTCATACCCGGCTACAAGCCTAAACTGATCAACGTAACGTTGTCTGTGTCTTCCTGTTCTTGCTAACAAAGTAGACATGATATATCCTTAACTTCAGTTTATCTAACAGTAGTAAAGATAGCAGCACAGAAGATGAAAAGAAGCAGGGGTAACAAGTTCAAGTGCTGCATAAATTAAATGCTTGCCTTGCCCTTTTCCTTTTAATGGTGGAAGAACTAGTACCTGTGTGTAGCAACCAAGGATTAAAACAAAAAACAAAAGGTAGAGGTTGACACCGACAAGGATATATGAGAGAAGTAAGCTAAATGAAAGAGATTAAGGGTGTTTATAAAGGGAGAGTACGTAGCCGCGCAGTCAATAATGGCAACTGAAAAACTGAACGTTTCGACGTATCAAACAAGTTGCTCAACATGGAGTTGTTGGCTGTGCTCCTTCAGGGAAATAGGGGTTTGTGCATTCTCATTAGACTCAAATAGCAAAAGGGAAAGGCTCGCAGGCTTCTTCAGGGGAAGAGATCAACTCTGCCCTCTGGTCGCTGTTTATTACTAGTAAATTGCTAGATAGTGCTGTTGTGTGGTAACTGCATGACTAGGACTTGGAAAAAGAAAACAGCTCCCTTTATATCACCTGATTTTGACATTTTTGTTTTTCCTTTCATTTATCGGTCATGAAAATAAGAAGGATTTAATTTACTCTGTTGAATTATCTTTGCCTTAACGATTATGGGCATACATGTTGTTAGCTAACTTCAAGATCACGTCCAAGAAAACCCAATGAAACTCTTATTGGTGAGAAACAAGAACTTTGGATGGAGCTTCTACTGTATGATGAAGATGTGTTGTTTTGTTTCTCAAGAGGCTCAATATAAATTGGATTTACATCCTTCGAATTTCACTATCTATTTTGAATTAAATTATTAAAAAAAATATTAAATAATTATATTTTTACCATTTTTAACATATAATTATAATTAAAATAACATCCTTGATAGTTAAGTTTTCAACAAATTTGGAGAGACACGGAAAATCTTAATCCATTTTCTTTTTGTCAGGCAGTATATTTATACATGACTCTATAACATAGCATGTAGCATAAAAAGAAACTAGGATTTCTCAACCTTTAAAATTGTAATTCTAAACTGTAGAAAAAAATCTCCTAGCTTCTAAAAATATTTGAAATTCAATAATAATAATCTTATTCTAAAATAACATATAAAATTATTTAAACATTAGTTTAACCCAATCTTGTTAGAAAAACATAAACCAAATAAAACTTTGGTACCTATTTAAAAACAAAAATACTATGGGTATGAGTGATTTGAGTCAATTATGATCGATTTTAATCAACCATGATTGATTGGTCTATCAAAGTCGATTTTGATCGTCTTTGATATCATTAAATTTTTTCTTGTTTTTTATATTTTTCATATATATTATCAATATTCCACGTCAATGTGCAGTCTCTCACTTGGGTTTTCAATAATGTACCATATTAGTTATTTCTCCTACCATTTGCATCTTTCCATCCTTGAGCTTTATACAAAATAGAGTCAAGAAGTTGGAATAAATAAAACGGCTCAAGTGCTGGAATGCTGTGGTGAATGGAACTATGACCACAAACACTACAGATAATGCAATAGTGGACCGCATAAATCACCCTCAAGGGAGGAAAAATTAAATAATGCAAATTGTTATTAAAAAAATAACAATAAAAGAACAAAATGAACTTCACTTTGCAGTGAGGAGGAGACGACAAAAAACTGCGGATAGATGGGTGGCTCCCTCCAACCCCAACCACCAGCCTCGAGAGGCATAAGACGTAAGCACTTATCCAATCCAACAGTTAGTTTATACATTAGCTCAAAAGCATGTCAGGCGGCCACATCAGTTTACTGTCGTCTAGACATCCATGTCAAGTAAATAGAAGTCAAAGACGTCATATAAATATCTTAAATTTAGTACAAGTTCCTCCAAATTTGAATAAATGTCAAAGACGTAATATTTTATGTCCCAATCTTTAATTTAACATTTTTTTTTATATCTAAGTTAATATTTGGATTTGCTTTCTGGTCGGCTCCACAGACATTATATTCTTGCAACCTCTCTCCAAGAGTATTACATCTAGTTCTTACCGTGAATTTATTCGAATCAACTTCACATTATTACCAAAACTCTAAGATGCGTTGGCAAATTGTTGTACAAATAGATATAAAAAACTGTTCATTACTATAACAAAATTACAATATTATCCTTTAATGAAAAAATAAAAAGTCTTTGTTGTGGGGGTTATTTGGTTGTTTCAATGGTTCATTAGTCATTAAAGTATTGTCATAGATGTAGGTATTTTTTTTATTTTTTTTATAATAGTAAAATAACTAATATATCCCCCAGATAAAAAAAAATGAAATTGTTGATTAAAAAATAGAATTGTTGACTAAAGGTATTTATATCTTTTACTTTTAGAATATAGTATAAGGATATTTTTGCCCTTAAAATAATAATAATAATAAAAAGACATTCATCTAGGGGAGTTTTCATCCTTTCACATAGTTTTTTTTTTTTTGTTGATTTTAGATTCATGAACGATGTTTTTGTTTTTTACGTTGAATAATTGATTTTTATATTCAAAAAGGTAATGGTGTATATTCCTCCACGCATTAGGGAGTGAGAGGTGCCCGTGCCCTTTGGGTGGTGCTGGCAGCGCCTCTTGGTAACCAAACATACCCTTCCATCATGTCGTTGGAGGCTCCTACACGTTCTCTTCCTCGTGTGACGAGTGATGGTGGCAAATGGACAGTTTATCGTAGATAGTCATTTTTTTGTTTGCTCTCTCCTCAAAAAAAAAAAAATATGTGATGTTCTTTTTTATTTTTAATATTTCAATTTCAGTTCTTATTCTTTTTATTTTTTATTTTTTTTCTTTGGGATTTTTGTTAAAGTTTTTTTGGTTTTCAATTTCATTCTTCAATTAAAGTTTATGGTGTATTGTTTTTTTTTCAATTTGATCCTTTTTTTCAACTTTAAAATAAGTTATTTTTCTTTTCAATTTAACCCTCTAATCAAAAAAAATTGGTTGCCCTCTAATTTATTTTTTATTTTTATTTTCATCCTCATTATTTTAATTACAATCTTTTATTTTAGATCCTTTTTTGTAATTATAAATTCTTTATTTTTCATTTATGATGCTTCCAGTCTAATAACTCGGGTCATGAGTTTGAAAAGTTAATGGAGGTCAACATCTTTTTTTTTTTCTTGATTTCATTGTTCGACAATATTTTATTTAAAAAAAATACTGGTTTTATGGTTTTTTTTATTTCTTTTCTATCAAGTTATCTCAGTCTAATGATCTGGTCCAAGGGTATTGCAGGTTAACCTAAATTGACTCGCCTCTTATTACCCAAGTTACATGTCTATCACGGTTACTCGAGTTGACCTTAACCCTTTTTTTGTCTTTATTTTATTCAATTTTGTACTTTCAAGGTTTCTTTTCAAGTTATTATGATCCTTTTAATTATAAAAAAAATTATTTTTTTTATTATCATTGCCTTTTTATCATCTAATTAAAGAATCAAATTGTTAAATCCAATAAGACTTGTAAACCAAAAAAACCAGGGCATTTGTTTTTTAAATTTTTTTAAAATGCACTTGTGATTCCTAGACCATCGCTGTCTTTTTTCTTTTTTTATTCTAATTTTAGTTTTTATTTTATTTGGCGCCTTTTTCTAATTTGTGTTTTCTTAAACTAATTTTTCTAATATTTGTTTTCTTAAAATAATTTTTTTAATTTATGTTTTAATTAATATCCCTCTTCTATGATTTTTTATTTTGTTTATTTAACCTTTTTTAATAGAGGTTTTTTAAAAAAAAATTTGTATGTATTTAATTTTTGAAAATATTATTATTATTATTCATCTAATTTTTTTATTTTTATATAGATGAACTTTATTTTTTAAAATAAAAACTTTTTATTTTTAAATAATATTTTTAATATGTACAGTCTTGTATTTTTTTTATTCAATCGGTTTCATGTGTTTTTATTTTTATTAACTTTTTATTGAATAAAATTTTAATTTTGAAAAAAAAAATCAGTAAATAAAATCGAATAAATATTTCATATAGTAGAATCAAATATCCTTATCTGTTTTTATTTTTCAATTTTTTCAGTTTTAGTTTTAGTTATTGTTAATAATTTTTTTATTTATTTACAAATAATTATCGGTTTATTTAATTAGACGATTATATAAGTTTTATTTATTTATATTTAGAGTTTTTTTATATATAAAAATGTATCTCCACACATCTAAGTTTTTTTTAAAATAAAAATAATTAATATGAACGGGTTAAATAACTGGTTACATTCAAAGCGTTAATAGTGGGTCAACTTTTTCCACACATGAGACGAGAAAGAAGTGCAAATATTCCAAACACGAGGGAATTCTGGGGGTCCGTGCCCCTGTCCACATCTAATCAATCACAACTTGTAAGGACCAATCGAATAGGCTCGTGTGGATCTCTTTTAAGTGCTCATCAAATCAAAAAGGCTAAACGTTAAGGTATGATAATGGAAGGATTACTGTCAGGGTGCTTTTTGCGTCTCATATTGTCATTTCGAATTACCTACACACTTTTTTTATAAAAAAAAACGTTAAAACACTTTAATATATTTTTAAATTTTTTTTATAATAATTAAATATTATAACTGAGTTTATTAAGACGCGCGTGACAAGTCAAAATGTCACGAGTTTGTGCGTTGGATTTTACACTTATTTTCTAAATACCACAACATACCACTTGCATTCAACTTAGTTCAAATCGAAAAGAAATTTCATTGAATGCATGAATGGCGGTATATAGAAAATAACATCTTTAACATCGAAATGAAGGAAGATACCATCTAAGTGGAAGCAGAAACTACAAAGCGTACCCATTATTTTGGATGAGGCCTCACTTCTAAGCATACGGCACAGAACTCTGGTTATCCGTCCGCAAAATGCTAGTCTGAGAGACAGTATACCCAAGCCGATCAGGAAAAGAGTTTTTTTTTCCTTAAAGCCGTTGGATTCATCGCCAGGACTTGGGTTTGGATACAACCATAGTTTTACAATGGCAGTAGCATAAAAGTAACCAGAGCACACATTCACACATGCAAAACTAGAGATACCATCTGTTTTAAAACAAGGATGGAACACTCAAAAAGTTGAAAAAGAAAATAAGTAAATTCACTGAGGGCTGCTGTTCAAAACCATGGATACAAATCAAAGTGCATCGAACTATGATAAAAACAAGCAGCTCTTACAAGAAAATGGAAG
>Ga0307517_10003967_pt1 | contig 22926 bp, 19 predicted proteins | sample 23_EM_MG_FD_194515 | JGI IMG/M metagenome (GOLD analysis project Ga0307517, IMG submission 194515) | Populus trichocarpa ectomycorrhiza microbial communities from riparian zone in the Pacific Northwest, United States - 23_EM | ecosystem: Host-associated > Plants > Roots > Unclassified | place...
TATATATATATAAGTTGTGAAAATACCCAACATCAAACTGAATGTATAAATAATAGTTATAAAACTTGGTCTAAAATTAAAACCAAACAAGCTTTTATTTCAAACCTTTTTTTTTTAATAAAAAAGATGATATTATTTTTAATTTTTTAAAATCCTACTTGTTTTACCGGTGTATTTTAAAAAATAGTAGCTTGGGTAGACCCGCGGGCTACCTCACTCAACTCACAAACCAAGCCTTCATACGTGTCAACTGTGGATTGGTTCTCACAACTATGACATAAACCACTGGGCAAAAAAGAAGCTAAACTTCCAAGTAGAAGAAAAAACAGAGAGACAGCAATTTAAACGAAGATAGACAATAAATGAAAACACGAACAGAATGGACGATCGTCGTTCTGCAACCCACAGCCCAAAAAGAGCAGTAGAGCACCGTAAGATAATCAGCAGTATCAACAACGCAAGTGACAGCAGCATACGCATATACTCTTGAATCAAAAGGTCTATGCTTTTCAAAGCCATGCAGTACTTAGATCCTCACTCCTGAAAACACCTTGTTCAGGAAGCCGATTCGCTATGTTGTTAGCTTCTCTCAAGAACATGAACAAATCTTACATGTCGAAAACAAACCCACAAATCCCACTTTTTCAGCAAGCTGATTTTCGATAAATTGTATGTGGGCTAAATTATCTTTTCTGCAAGTGACTCATGCTACCATAAAGCTAAAAAAAATTTCAGCTGATTTGTAAACTGTTAAGAGACGAGTATACATAAAGTTTTTTTTCGAGGGGTGATGTGTTTTTGGAGGGTAATAGTTATCCTCCGAGTCCAAGCATGGAGCATAGTTCAAAAACCCGATGTGGGGTCTATCCAAGGCAAAATCCAAGTTATGTATTGTAGGGTTGATTCTAAATGTTTTTTTTATATATATATAGAAAAATTAAAATAATATCATTTTGAGATATTTTGTAATATCAAGCTGTTCATCGATTTTTTCTTCGAAACGATGGGAAATACCTAGTCGTTGAATTGTATCAATATTTAAGTTCAATGTAGATACAGGATCAGAAGATCTTCTCAACACCATTTGGGTACTTTAAACTAGTTCTTCTAGGGTTCTGGTACGATATTTTTTATGAGCTTCACTAGGCAATATATAACACCCGGAAAAAAAAACACCAGTTAATCCAAACCATAAAACAAGGGAAAAGACTAGAAAAAAATTGATGAAATGATACATACAACGTTATTAAGGTGGCATGATTTCAGCAAGGGGACTGTGCTTGTAAGTGATTTAGGCAAAGGTTTTGGAAATGGTGATTACTGGCAAGTCCAAGGCCAAGAATATGCATGCAAAGTACTGTCAAGAATCATAATAATGCAAGAATAAGGTCTTTGACTGAGATGGGCTTGAAGCTAGCTGATAGTAGCGTCTTGTCCGTCCATGGAGGAAAATCCAAAAAGGTTACATGAGGTGTTCATTTTAATCATTGCTCCTATGATTACCATCTTAAAAAAAATAAAATTAGATAGTTTATATACATTTTGAAAAAATATATGGGAAGTTCTGTATACTATAAAATAAATTTTTTTCTTAAAAAAATTGTATGCGAATAATATTGACTAGTAAGATGAATTCATTTAGGATTTGAATAATTTCTAGTATATTTATAAAATTCAAACTATCCATTTTGATATAAGATTTATAATTTTGATTTACTCATAAAAAATAACTAATAATTTATTAAAATTTCAGTAATTCACTAAATTGATTTCATCAAAATAAATGATGAAATATTGAATTGAGTTTTTCATGGCGATGTCTTGGGCTAGAATATAATCAATTTAAATGCGAGTTTTTACTTAGTTTTAGTTATTTAAATAAAAATTCCTTGTTGAAACATTAGAACTTTTAATATTTAAGTTTGTAAATATAAAAAAAAATAATGATTAAAAAAAGATATATAAATTAAAAATTATAGGAAGTATATGATTGTAAAATAAGGTATTTATAAACCATGATTATATTAACTTAGCTTGTGAAATGACATGAGGATGAATTTTTTTTTTTTTTAAAAAAAAAAAACTCGAAATAATATGGATTTTTGAAAAAAAAAGTTCTTTTCCTTAACCTTAAGTTTACCGAACTCGAGCTATGATCTGCTGGGCCATTTAAAACTCAACAGGGATGCTTGGGGCTTAAATCATAAATGACATGTCATTTGCTTATTACAAACGACAGGTCCTCCAAATTTGAAGTACCCCCTTCTTCTCCCTTCACCAAATCAGCTTCTCTGTGACTGTCCACACATCAGTACTCCGCGCATAGTGAAAGAACGACTTATCGTTCATATTTGGAACAAAGCCGCCGCTTTCTTCATCTGGGGTTCGCTCTCTTTCTCTTTAATATCTGTGTTTTCGTTCAAAGTTTGTGTGCTTTTTCTTTTTTGTAACTATAGTTTGATTCTTTTTTGGATTTTTTGAAGGCTAATGGAAGATGACGTTTCAAACCCGTTTCGTAGAATGTCAATGCGAACTCGAAAGATTGCTCCAAAAATGGCAGCTGCGCTTGCCAGCAATGATAACAGAACTCAGGTTTCTGTTTTTTTATTGAAAAGATTGAAAAAAAAATTGTTTTGCAATTGTTTGATCAATTAAAGAAGAGTAGTGAAATGGGGTTCTGTTTTTAAATGAGAAGATTGAAAAATTTTATCGTTTTATTGATGTTTGGCTGACTTGAGAAAGATAGTAGTAAATGGGGCTTTGTTTTTCTTTGCAAAGATCGAAGCTTTTTGTTGTTTTACTTAAGTTTGGTTGATTTAAAGAAGATGGTTTTGGATTTTTTTTTTTTTAAGGCAGCAATTGCTAGACTTGAAGCATTGGAGAATGATTATACAGGGATGGAAACAGTAGAAGCTGTTGATGATGACGAGGCTTCTCTTGATGATGACGATGATGGTATTAGAGTCTCTCATTCATTTCATTCTTGTGTTTTTTTCTGTCTTGAGAATAACTTGTTACATTTTCCGTTTATATGCTTTGCTTTGTATGGTTTCAAGTTGAAGAGAATGTTCTTCGATACATTGAAGGCGTGGAAGTGTTTTGTGTGTGTGTGACATGTTTATGTCTACCTCTGTCGTTTTATCTTTTGTAAGAATTCTATGTAGCCAGCGGGTTTTGTTTACTAGCATTCATGAAGAAGTATTGTTGTATGCATCTTTTTTCTGCTATTTTTTTTCAGGGTGCCAGTTATCTATTCTAATGCATCTTCTGTTTTGGCAAGACAAGCTTCTGGTACTTTACTATTTGGATTGAAACATGTCACTTTTTGTGAATTTGATTTTCAATAATGCTATGCAAGGCTATGTCCCGTATTTATGTTTATTTACCTTTATTTTAAAATGTTCTCTAAGGGCTCAGCATACATTTATTTAAGAAGTTTCGAACTTGGTAATTTGATCATCAATCCATAACCAGTATTTGATTCTTTGAATGGGGGTTATGTGATCTTTTGAATAGGGAGAATGACAAGCCTTCTTGAAATTCCTTCCAAGTTTTTTTTATCACCAGTAGTGGTAGTTTAACGGGATTCCTTAGCAAAGTGAAAGTTGATCAAATTGTGTATGTTTTTTCTCAATATTGTTTTTAAACATTCTTTGATCTCCATTGCAGTCTATATACAAAAGAAGCAGAAAGGCACAAAGCGTAAAACTCGGCAAGCAAAAGCGCTTGAGAATGCTAGGAAAGCCCCAAGAAATTTTTTGGAACTCTTACATGAGGTATGAATGGAAACGTTCATTGTCTGACTTATATTAATTGTATGAATAGTTGGTTTTAAGTGTTCAACCTATGAAAACAGGCGAACCTGGAAGCTTTGCCTCCGCATGTTCCATCCTATTTGAGGGCAGCAGTGGGACCTCCAAGCTCTACCTGCCGCAGGCATTTCTGCACTGTTTGTGGGTTCACTTCCAATTATACATGTGCGAAGTGTGGAATGCGCTTTTGTTCAATCCGGTGCCAGAAAATACATGATGATACCCGTTGCCTGAAATTTGTGGCCTGATTGGTAAGGCTTGAGCCAGGCTGTTTTTTGTAGATATAACAACACTTCACCTCCATGAGCTCACTTTGATATACTGGAGCTATTTATGGATTGTGCCACTCTGATTTTCAATATGTACATTGGATATAAGAAAAGGGAGGCTGTTTTTCCATTATTCTTTGTACATTTACATCTATTTGGTTTGATTCAGTCAGGTGACCAAGGGTGCATTTTGATTGTCAATTTGTGCATTTAGTCTGTAGGAAGTAGGGCTTTGCTTCTGTCTATAGATTTGATTTTAATGTAGCTGGTAAAAATATAGTTGGTTTGATTCACTCAGTTGACTTGTTTTTCTTCCTTTTTTTTCCAGACTGAGTTTTTAATCAATCCCAGGATTATTGGCTGTGTCCCAGGTTGCTTTTACACATTTTTAGCAAATGTGTTGCTAGGTTTTCCCATGTTAGTAGATCATTTAGGACACGAACAGAGTCATTATCGTATCCTACGAGCTAAATCCATTTCATGGGACAGACAAGTTAACATTTGCTAACCACATATTACTTACTGACAGTAAAATGAAATGGAAGTGATATTTCAGAAAATTTTCTTGATTTTAAAACAAATACACTCAATCCAGACACGTACCAAATCAATTGCTTAATAGAACATAGTCCTTCTAGGGACATAACTAGTAGAAAATAAGCTAGCTTAGAATACATGCATCTCTGGATTCAGACAAACAAATCCATTTATATCTTAGGACTGACTTTAGAAACTGTAAATTGATCATCAACTGAGAAGACTAGATGCAATTGTTGGTGAGCCTTTTAATGGTGTGATCTTTAACACCGAGGCAGATCAAGTGGGGGAGGCTGTACAGACTGCAACTTGCCAACTCCATTCTCAACTAGAAAAGCCATACCCAAACCCCAATTGAGATGTGAATCTAAATGACAGTGCATGAACCAGATTCCTGTTTCAAATTAACCATGTAAGCCAATGCGAGGCATCATATCAGTCAATCTGTTCAATATTGAAACCAAACTAAATATATTAAATGTATATGCATATTCTCCGTGTTACCTGGATTATCAGCCTCGAACCGGATGGCTACCCATCCACCAGGAGGGGTTCCAATGGTATTCCTATATGGTGGATCAATGAGGTTGAACCTTGCTGGATCTGTTTGAGGGTTGAAGTTACCAAAGCCTGACCCTATAACTGCGAAATGGTATCCATGGAGATGCATTGGGTGGTCCTCAACTGTGACTATACTGGTATCCTGCAACACTATTTGTACCTTCGCACCAAATTTCAATTTGTAAAGCTTAGTTGATTTAACAGGCTGCCATAGTCCTCGGCTGACGTTGCCAGTGTAATCAAATTTTACAGGGGGGACAGGTGGAAAGTCTGTGGTAAAGATTCCAGGTTGGCCTTGGTAGTAGGCCTGCATTAGTGAGTTTCTTTTTGGGAGTACAAAAGACATATTGTTTATGCTAGCTGCGAAACGAGTTCCATTTGGACCTTGGCAGCGAGGGCTATTAGGATTGGTGCAGTTGATGAGTCCTAGCCCCACTGTAAAAAATAGGTTTTCATCAATCTGAAGTGGGACTTTAACCTTGGAAGGGCTCCTTAGACGGGAAGTGAATGCAATCGCACTGTTTGTGTCGTTGAAGCCTGGGAGTCGTGGGAAGATGGGTGTTGACTGCTTTCCTTTCTTGGCATTGCGAGGAGCTGTCTTGTATTCAAGGATTGCAGTTGTGGTGGTATTGTCAAAAGGTGCGTTGGCTGAGTTATAGGCACGAGCTGCCATGTAGTAGTGACCTGGGGTTTGATCAGCAGTGAGGAGGACATCAGTTGTCTGACCAGGAGCTATCATGATGACTGAGGTTGTGAAAGGTTTGGTGTAGGCAGCATCTACAGCAACTACTGTCAGTATATGGTTGGCCACTCCAAAGAAGAGTTCTTGGTTCAGGGCAGAATTTATGACCCTTAGGAGGATTGTTTCCCCAGAACCCACAGGAAATCTCACAGTTTCTACATTGTCAAAACCACAACAGAAGTGATATTATGATCAATGGTTAGTGGAAATTAACGTTACAGATTAAAATTAGAGCTTAATAAATCTGAAAGCAAAAAAAAAAAAAAAAAAGAATAACTGGCGAACCTTGCTTTGAGCATCTATAGAGATCGCCAGGTTGGCCATTGATGGTATAAGCATCGGATATATTTGGTGCTGCACCTGTGAAATCTGCTATCCTCAAGACATCCATAGGGTTCCTGTCCCACCACTCCCCTGTTAATCAACAACATAATCAGCTTCCAGTTATGCCACCATCTAATGGTTTGAAGACTTTGGATTGAAAATGAAAGACGGGTTACCGAGAAGAATGGGAATTTCTGTCCTGGGCATAGGGAATGGATATGGAGAACCCAATTTAGGATGAATGATTAGAGCACCATAAACGGTGGCTCTAAGCCATCTGCTATGAGCATGCCACCACAAAGTCCCCTCTTGATTTTCAATTGTGAACCGGTATGTATAACTCCTTCCTGGTCGGATGGGGCATTGAGTGACACGATCAGGTCCATCCGCCCACGGATTTCGCAGCTGTCGGATTCCATGCCTGATTAATCCAGACAACAACAATTGATCATGAGTTAAAACATCCATGTATGTATATGCAATTCTCTTTTTTTCTCATCTACTTGCATAAGATGTTCGACAATTACCAGTGGAGGGTAACATTGTATCTAGCATTATTTACTGCTTTGATCACAAGAGTATCGCCATCGCGCACTTCCAATGTTGGTCCTGGAAACAGTCCATTCACTGTAATTGTGTTATGGGTTCTGCACAGCCTCTTCACTGGTTTAGCTTGAATCTGTTTCCATCCACACGAAAAGGGAAAAAAAGGAATTTACTTCACAGCTTTATATTCTATCACAAGCAAAAGATAAGAAGATAGTAACGAAGAGAACACATACAACAAACTCTCGGTAGTGAGTTTCTGCTTCAGAGAAATGAGCTTGGAAACTGAAGATTACAAAAATGCTAAGAAAAAGGCAGTAGGAAACTTGCTTGACAGTCAAGTTACGAGTCTCCATTGCTGTGTAAGCTCGTTATAGATGATGTGTGAGATATAGCCTAGAATGACTGTCTATTTATAGTAAGATAAAGCGGGAAAGGACAGGACTTCAACTTTCCTTTCTTCTCTGAAAGGGATGTTTTGGGCAGATGAGATTATATGAGTCAACAATGAGACTCGGGAGTTTGAGGACAGTTCAGTCCAACCATAAAGGGATTTGGTGCACCCACTTGCCCCCATCAATATTTTGATCAACCAAATGAAGATCCTGCGCTTAAAGGACTAGGGCACAGACGAGGGACCAATCATAGGATCATGCTGCTGAGCAGTTCAACTCATTTTGCCATGGTATTTGGAGGCTTGCCTTAAAAGGCTCGATACCTTGGATTTGTTTATAGCATAGCGGCGAGTTAACTTGTTTCATTACATAAGCAAATGATTCGAAGTTAAAATCTTCTCTTCTTTCTGTAGGCTATACGTGCTAAAAGCAGGTCTGAGTTCTTCAGTTAGGAGGTAGGTATCAATAATTCTTCTTGTTTTTTACTTGATTGGCTCTTTATGTAATAGGAGTCCTCTTCCCCACTTGCTTCACACAAGGTGATCATATGCAGGCTCCAGGCTCTAGTTGGAAAACCATGCTATTAATATTAAATCCGATGTATATTGAATTATCATATCGTTAGTTCATCAGATAATATATATATATATATTGAAATTTTGAGAAGTGGTTTAGTTATGATGCTCAGAGAGTAATTAAAAATATTTTATTAATTACTCTTTGAATGTGCTTTTAAAAAATAGATGCAAATAGAAGAGAAAAATTGAAGATATTCTTATCACTGTTGATAGATCATGAATTTTATTCTCTTTTCTATTTATATTTGTTTTTTTTTATAATATGGAACCATAAATTCTTTCTTCAATGTGGATCCATAAATTAATAAGCAGGACGTGGCTGGTTAGTACCATAAAAGTTTTTACTTAGGATTATGCTGAGAAATGATCAAAATTATGAGAGTTTAATTTCAACTGAATGAAAAATAGCATTATTTCATAAGATTAAAATTATTAAACTAACAATATAGTAAATGAAAAAAAAAACCTAATACATTCTAGCCTCGTCATGATTAGACAATTAATCAGGTACAGAATCAATTGTTAGCTCAACCATTGTACACTACCTGTCAGCCCATGTGGACCAATCAATTCTTCGTGGCAGTAAATAAAATACAAGAACAAATGTTCGTTTTCTAGCATATGATTAAATCTCAAGGTATAGAAAATCTCAGGACAGTTAGGGTAAGGTTGAATTTTGGTTTAGGGTTTGGTGGAATGAGTAGAAGTCAAGTTATGATGTTATGTTTTCTGTTATTGGTCCACTTGTTAAGAATGTTAGAAAATAGTTTTAACCCTAAAGTCCATTCTTGACCCATGAGCTCAATCTTCTTTCAATGGATTTTTTTAACTCGTTATATTTTACAAGATAGCCTCGAGAAGAGGAGTGATTTTCAAGATAGCCTTGAATATCTACCACCGGTTTGGATTTGGATTTGGAGTGATACTTTGAAAACGAAGAGGGCATTACAAAATAATCTTATAAAATTCAAATACCAAAAAATATTAACAATTAAATTAATTAAAATCCACTTACGTAATACATGAGATACACATCCAACTAGATTTACTTTCAATGAAAGGATTTTGCAAGACTATCACGCACTCTATAGATAGGGCTTTGGTGAAAAAAGCATGGATTGTCAAGGAGTAGCATTCGATTTTTAAACAGCCTACCTACGGTAGTTCTTACTTGTTTGTCAAACAGATTAACTATATATACATATATATATATATATATATATAAACATCAATCAAGGCACTGATCAATTCATAAAGTACCTTTTCCACTATATTAGGTGATAAAATTGAAATAAGAGGCCAGACCAGTCTGCTCGAGCAACTTCTTGTCGTCTTCCTGAACTCCCTCCCCCAAAATTTCTTTGGAAAAATACATCATCAGGGACACCTGTAAACCCAGAATCCCATAGATCTTAATGAATTAGGTAGGCCGCCAACTGATTTCAAATAGTATGATCTTGCACCCAAAGTGGAAACTTGATACTCATAGATAGGTGTTCCCTCATAACAATGTTCCTTGCCTGTTCTATTGAGACAGTTTGCATAGTAATCTGACAGCAACTTTCTAAGACAACATCTGCCCAGATCCAGTGATCTACCAGGGTGATACTCACGTAATACTACTCATACCGGTAATCATCGGATTCCAATATAGAAAAAATGACGCCTTAAATTCAAATCTAAGAAGACAATTGACAAAATGTTTTTTATTTAAAAATACATTAAAATAATAATTTTTTATTTTTAAAAATTCATTGTTAACATCAACATATCAAAACAATCCGAAAACACCAAAAAAATAATAATTTAAAGCAAATAAACAATATTTAATTTTTTTAAAAATTACTTTTAAAATGCAAAAACAGTCAAATTAGAGCAGAATACATCAAATTTTGACTTCCAGACAGGACTTTTCAGGTTCACCGATGTGCACGCAACATTAAGCAAAAAATAACAAAAGATACATTGCAAAAAAGAATACATCAAGAGAACAAAGACACAAACCTGTTCTGTGTAAAAATTGAAAGAATATCCAAATAAATTGTGAAAATCTGGCACAACATTTCCAAAACCGCTCAAACAGAACTGGCTGGCCACGATGGAGGCTGACAACAATCTGGCAGGGAAATCTCATGGTAAACTACGAGTCCAAAGAGAGCATCAGTGCAGAGCTTGAACAATCCATTCAACTCGCTGACAAGTAGCGCAGTAATTCCAGATCAGATGCAGCTCCCAAAGCTGAAGCAAAATGCCTGCTGATCAGGGGAAACACATTAAGCAAAACACACTTTATATTTGAGCTATCTGCTGATTCAATGCCTGAAATGACTTGATTTTTGACTCGCAAATATTAAGAAACTGGGACAATAATGTAGAGTCCCCGGTCACTATCTTCCTTGCAACATCAAGGGGACTCCATGTCTTCAATTCTTGGGAGATCCGATCACCAAGTTCAGCCTCATTTATTGATGGAATTAAACTTTCCAGAACGTGAAAAACACGCCCAGGCCCTTCATCTTGTTCCTTTTTCCTAAGAGAGGAAAGTATAATTTCCACACTCTCATCCTCTGGTCTGTCAATCTGACCTCTGATCCATTTTGCAACCTCCTTAACTATATCACATAAAGACTGGATTGAATCCCTAATGTCATTAAACACCAGAGACGAATGCTGGTCCACAGGCCCACCTTTCTTCTTTTTCTTTCCAGATGGAAGAGAAGATCGAACACAAGATTGAATCACAAGACCATGCCAGGCCAATGGCTCTGTAACCAATTGCACTAAAATTGGAAGATCAACCCTTGGAGAGCAAATAAGAGACTCCATGGATTTGATCTTCTCTGAAATATATTTCACCAGCAAAGTATCCACTACGTACCAAATACCACGGCCACACTGATCTCCATTAGGCTGTAAGGGCTCGTGGGAATTCAAATTCCAAGCATTCAAAAAGACAGCAAAGTTTATCCAGTCAATCTCGTCTGAACCAAAAGCCTGTGTCAAATCCAAAAATTAAAATGCATCCAAGTTCTAGTGATATTTAAGTGATCCATATTGGGCGACTTGAATAAAGCAAGCTTGTGATCACCAGTAACTAATCTTTTTTAAAGATGACAATTTTAACAAAAGCACATGCTTTATAAGATATATTAACTTGGTGTGCATCTAAAGGAATGGAAAAAAGATAAAGACAACCTGCCTAATACTGAAATGCTTTCACACCTACAACAATGTGTCTCATACCTATATCACCTCATCTGAATGTGAATCAGAATTATACAACCACATCAACAAGAATACCATGAAAAATAATAGAGAGCAGTAAGAAAAAGCAAGGAATAAGATTGACAGCACAAGTATACCTCAAAGGATTTTACACCACTGGAAACACCCATAACCACTTCAACTGCATCACTTAAAGAAAAGCCTAACATCTTTGCATGGCGCTCAAGCAAAAACTTAAACTCTGAGGAGATTTTTGACCCAGATACGGACCCATTTTCTTCAACACTCTCCTTAAGTGATGCTGAAGCATTGTGAATAGACAGATAAATCATCCGAGGGAGAAGGGATTTCTTTTCAATAACTCCCCGCACATTTTCTTCCCTTTCTTTTGTCTATATTCAAGTCAAAAAATAAACATAAAGGGCATTAGGAACACACAGAAAGTCCATCAAGTATATGGATTGCTATTGCCATATATTACATACAAAAGCAAGTCAATGAATGAAGTTCCTTACCAAGTTTTCCTTGGGACAATATGATACTCCTTCAAATGGACCTGGGAAATGAATCGTTTCAATATACAAGAGAAATCATAGAGAGACAGGAAATAAGAAAACACCACTGTTACCCAAACCATCATAGCTTCTTCAATACCACTGAACATAATATGGTTTTAAAGATGTAGATATTAATAAACAAAGACCACATGACTAACCTAAGAGATAATTTTTCTCTGTAGTTGGTGTCCACCAAGGCCGTGATTGGAAATCTTCATTGAATGTCAAGTTTTTGGATCCAATCTCATTGGAGAGCTCAACAAAGTGAACCCCGCCATTCAAGTTTTCAAGAACACCCTGAAACACAGCATATTCATCAGACACAAAGGTATGGTGTTGAAACAGATAAAAGTGATACATACCTCTTCTTCTTCAATGTTATCTGCCTTTTGTTTTAGCTGTAGAATGGGTGTCTCAACCCTTGCAACTAAATACTGATTAGATCGTTGCAATCGCTCCTTGAATTGAACAAACTCTATTACCTGAAATACAAAGTAACAGGATTGTCTTGAATCTTGATTACACAAATCTATTTCAATACCATATCCCCTTCAATCTAAGGGCATGTTACCAGATTCATTGGGAGAAAGAAAGATACAGAACAAATGTTTTAGATAGATAAAGGCAATGACCAAAAAGTGCAGAAAGCAGTCATCCACAGGTAGACAATAGAATCAAGTAATTGGAAAGATAGCCACACGCAATGAACTGGAAAACAATTCCAGGAACATCTAAGATTCATTTTAAAAAAGAAACTCGCCTTAAATTTTTAACACAGAATAAAAATAATTATATTGATAATGTGGCATACTTTAGAATAGTTTCTGTGGCGATAAGCAAGGAATGTCAGATCAGCAGATTCCCTGAAGTGGTCATCCATAAACCTGAGATAATCTTTCAGCAGATTATTTAAATCCCCCCAAAGGGGAGATACCAACATCTGCGGCAAGATGTGATGAGAAACAGTTTCCATCAGAATATTCTTCACGTCCAAGGATTTATACCTACACAGAGATTTAGAGAGCTGCTTTAGACCTTAGGAAAACCAAAGTGATTTGATGAGTATAAAGGGGGGGGGGGGATAACCAAGTGGCTAGACAGAATTTGAAATACAAACCAAAAGGTAACAGTATTTCATCAACTAACAATGTGAAATATATATTAACGTATGTTACCACTCATAAGCTAACGAAATTGCACCCAAGTGTGAATACAAGTGCAGCAACAAGATCTTGTACTGCCATATATATCTGCCAAATACGACCAAACACAAAAATTAATTTCAAGAATGTGAAGTTCCCAACACAGCAAACAGTGTCCAGAAGAAAACAAATGGTTTCACATGCATAGCACTTGTATCCACTAATCCTTTATTTGTTTTCCTCCAAAACACTTAATACATGCTTTCTTCTCATTCATCAAGCAGAATTTCTAGTGCAAATTAAATGTGTTCAAGGTGGCACAGATGTAATATAACCCACCCCCACCAAAGCTTAAATCATTATAAAGATTTGGAACTCTTAAAATGCCATGTTTGAAATTACAATACAATATCAGCAGTGAAAAAACATCTTACCTTCGAATAGTCAGGCCAAACTCCAAAACCATAATTGCCTCTATGAAGTAGCCAAGATGTCTTGTACGCCAGAATAGCTATTTAAAAAGAAAGGGAAAGAAAAAACAAAAAAAAAATGCAATGAATATATATATATATATGAGCATAACCTCAAAGAGAACAATACAGTAGTCAATTAAATAAAGAAAATCTTGTAACTAGCAAACCAATTCATGAAACAAGTTCTGGAATAATGCAAGAGCACGCACGCACAAGTAGCCATAAATCCATGTGTTGTGTGTGCACGCATACTAACCTAGACATCAACTTTTAGCAGTGTCACCTCCATTATTAGGCAACAACGAGGTAATGAGCATCAGAGTATAAACTTCTTAAGAACAAGATAGGATCATGTCAAAATATCCCACAAGAAAATTTTCTTAAGTCAAATAAACAATATTTCATGGACTAAAGGAGACTTGTGGCACCATCTAGGGTAAAGTCCTTCTTAAGAAATCATAAAACCCATCCTCATATCCAGGCATCTACCAGTACATATGTGTCCACACATCTGATCCCAAAAAATGAAAGAATGAATTGAGATACCTGAACCAACACATTGCACACCATAGATAGCAGCTCTTCACCATGCATGCTCTCTTGTGGATCCAAATCCTTTGAAAGTGGAAGACTTTTACAATACATCTCCACCATTTGTACGGCACAGCCTTCAAGTTCTGAAGAAGCATGGATGAAGTTAATATCATTGAATCCAAAAAAAAAAAACATTGAATAAAAAGCCAATTTAATTAGAATGAAAGACATTACAATGAACAAAGAAAAGAAATAGACTAAAAAATACAAAATACAAGTGTAAAGAATGATCCATGCAATGCATCCAGGGGTTGTGCAGAAACAACATAAGGCTACAAAATACAAGTGTAAAGAGATACACCCAGGGGTTGTGCAGTTTGGATGTGCAAAAGATTGTGTGTAGGGTGAGCAAGTGTATGTGTGCAAAAGAAACAAAAGAAACAAAAGAAACACGCACCAAGCACAGGGAGCTTATACATGTTCCCAGTCAACTCCTGAATTTTGAAAATCGTGATTGACTGTCCAAGCACTTTAGTTGGTGCAGAAGCAGAGGAGTCCAAAGTTTTTATCAACTTTGCAAGAAACTCCGTCTTTTTATCTGGAGTTAAGACTTGCAGAAATGCCTCAACATCAGAACTGAAGCTTGCTAAGTGACCAAACCTGCATTAAAAAAAAAGGACTTCAGCTTAGATGGTCCAAAACTTTCCATGATTTTGCCTATAATTCTTACAAAAAAGACCACCAACATAAAGGAATACCAGAAACTTTTTGTAAGAACTGAGAATTTCTTTGAAGCATACAAATGACTGATAAATGGTTGTGAGGAGGAGATAAATTGTTCATCTAGTCTCGACTTCATATCCATTATTTGCCAAACACAGAAACAAAAATATTTTGGATGATTACAGACTTCGTGCACAATTACACTCAGCAGCTAGTTCCACACAAGTTGGGAAGTAAAGAACAAGGCACATACTTGAGGAAATATAGCATTAGAGCCTCCACAATATCATCATCATTGCCCTTTCCATGTAATCGCTTCCTCCTCTCAATTTCAAGAGTTGCCAAGTATGGACACCTAATAAAATCATTACTGGTGTCTGCTTGTAATTTTTTCACAAAAGCTAATGAAGTCGATATTCGAGAATGAAACTGCACATCCAATTTGCAAAAATCAAAATCTGCATAAAAAGTCATAAAAAGATCTGCAAGTATGCAGATACAACAGAAAATACAAACTACATATAAAATTCAAGGGTGGTAAATATGCACCACATCATCTGCCAATTGAGAGACTTTGCAATCCACGGGTTTTGGGGGATTAATTGGATCATTGTTGGCTCCGTTGCTCCAGCTGCTGCCATCCTCCAGCAAACAGCCTAGATAATGTAGGAAGCACTCCCAATCATCAGGGCTGCCAGACAAACCAAACAAGATTAACAGCTAAAAAAATATATGTCCTCAAATGAAATGACCAAAATAGAAAATTTCTGGATTGGAAACAGGAAACAATTAGATGCATCACAATCTCTAGCAACGAGTTTCAACTACTCAATGTTCTACAGCAGTCAAACTTTAGCAAAAGCCATGCTGGTGCGTGTAATTTGAACATGCAGGGAGCAAGCAAATTCATAGAAAACCCGAAAGAAAATAAAAGGTGGCTAACAAGCAGCAAGAGGGGGAGTGTGGATTATCTATCATATGGGAATGCTTTAAAAACAGTCAGGTGATCCATATAAGGGCAACAGCAAACTTTCAGACCTCATTGACACTAGGGCAGAATTCAAAATAAGGTGTCAGGCTCCTAGTTGCAAATTCTATTCCTAAAGGACCTAGAAATTAGTTATCTGAAGCCATGACAAGGCTATTTTCATTGAAAAAATGTAAAATCTCCACAATAGGAGTATCAGAATAATAATTCCATGACTTCTAAAAACTTGCTACGAGCTTCGAATTGTGGGTTTCCAATAACTGGCTGTTTTCACAAACTATCCCATCTGCTAAAGCAAACAGCTTGTTTTCCCTCTACGATTACAAGAGGCTATTCATTTTTCCTGCATAACGCAACTGCAGCCTTTTTGATATCATGGTTCAGTAATCCCCGACTTATACGTCACAGCTGTCCTCTTTAGAACATCCTAAACAAATTAATCAAACCCAAATCTAACCATAACACCTAAAAATAAAGAAAGAAAATTAACAGAGGCTAATAATGCAGCCAGTAGAAGAAATAAACAGCTAAAAATGAAAAGAAGAGAGAGAGAGAGAATTTTCCTGGTTCTTTTATTACAATTTACAACACACAACGTAACACTATATTATCTAAGTTGTGTCATCTTAGCTGCCTCAGTTGGTGATAAAAATCTCAAAACTGAATTCTTGAAAGAAAACTGTCACATGCATACCATAGTTCTAAAATCTTCTGATATATGTTGGCACTTGTAGCATAGTCACCTGACCGAGCAAGAAGCCTCCCCTGTCAACTTAAAGTCAAAGAGTACCAGGTTGATAAGGAAACCAACAAGTAAAAAGAAAGAAGTTCCAAGAAAATGCATGCAAGACAGCGAGAGATAATGTGTTCTAAATTTCTATAGCAACAAAGTTGCATGAAAACTTAAATGTTGGAAACAAAATGATGAAAGGAAACTGTATATATATATAAAGAGAGAGAGAGAGAGAGAAAAGTAGGGCAAGGTGAAAGTACAACCAAAACCATGAGCATAGATGATTAAGCCTTCATTAGAATTCATTTGAATGAGCAGGTGTTATTTATCAGCAGAAAAGCCTATGTGGCCTATAATATTATACAGGCATGCCCCTTTCAGTATTGAGCCCAAAACTTGATAGTCATTATGCTAAGAATTCAAGTTTACATGGCATAATCCTCATAAAGTTGTGTGGAAGTTCCACTTCAACTCTCTAGTGGAATGTAAGTCACAGGTCATCTAGTTTGTTTGCACCTAGTTCCATTTTAACAAATCTCAGTTTCCATTCTAGCTTTCTTTTAGAATACCTCTTTAGTCTTGCCCATAATAACTCACCTTCTATTTACTTGACAAGTTCAGTTTCTCATCCCAAAAACAATGAAGAAATATAATAGCTACACAGAAAATCCATAAGATGTGCATTATCTTATGTATAAATTCAAAAATGTAAAATATTACTATATTGTCAACAGAAGTACTTTTAAGATAAAAAAACCAAGACATAATGTTTCAGAAAATACCTGTATACGTAGCTTATCAACTTCAATCATTAATAGTGATCCCAATTGCCCCGAGAGAATTTCCAATGCATCACCATACTTTTCTTGTTGTTCTAATATGGAAATATAGACCATAAGAGCTGCAACAGAGTTTTTACACAATCAGAGAGGAGATCATTAATGAATGATAGTTGTTCAAATTTTGGCAACAGATATGGAACTCACCTTCAGGCTCATGCAAGCTGTGGGAAGCTACATGCTTCTTAAGTAACCCTTCAGCTAGCATTGCTAGTTTCTCTCCTCCATTGCCACAAAATACCTGCAAGAAGATCAGAGCAAACAAAATAAGCAGCAAAACAAGACATTCCACCCAGGCAAGAAGTGTTTTTCAATAAACAAGCATTCTAAGGGCTGCACATGGGTTGCATGTGGAAATACAGCAAGAAGCTTCTTAAGAGAAATGCTGTTTAGTTTTTTACCCTTTCATGACAGAAATGGACATAACCAAATACATAAACTATACACTAGGCCAGGACCCATTCTACAAAGATCAATTCACAGAAGTAGAACAGATAAAACAAATGCTAGATAAACAATGAATTAGGTCACTAGGCAACACAATCCAGAACACCAAGAGAAAAAAAGGTTACAAGTGCAACCCCACCTGGGCAGCATCAACCTTTTTCTGTTGGGATGAAAAAAAAAACAAGAAGAAAAGAGAGCAAAGGAATGAGGGACAAGAATGGAGAAATCACCTTAATTATTGCTTCAGATAACTAAGTGTTCAATTACAAACTTAGATTACATTGAGTCCATGAGTAAAGTACCAGGAACTGGCATCTCGACATCTAAAATTGATCCAATAGGTAAAGAAGCAGAGTAACATGATGATGATTTAACAGAAAAAGTTTTTTCATGTACATCCAGCAAAAGTTCAGGTAACTCCACTGTAAAGGTGACATCCACAATAAGTACATTGTGAGATGGATGACCAAAGGAATGAGAATGTAATTTGGCTTTGACAAGTGTTAAATTGGAGGACAGAGATCAGATCATAATGGCCTTAGTTTCAGATATTAACTCGCTAAAAAAATAAAAAGAAGGAAAATCTAATACTCCAAGCCCTTAATTTGTCAACATCAAGATTGCTTAGGTGTTCATGTTCCCAGTGAAGCAGTTGGGTGTCAATAAATAACTTGCAAGAGGCAATGAAGGACAAGTTACTCACAGCGTAGATCATAATCTCCCCACAAACTACCCCATGCACTCCAATATGTTATTTGTAAATGGCAAAGCCAAGTTAGCCAACAGTCAAATTTTGTACCATTTACAGTTCTCAAAGTCTTTAAGCGAAAATGTGAGATGCATGCATGAGCTCCCAATTTTATATCTTTTTTTTTTTAAAAAAAAAGGGATTGCAGTGCTTCAAATATGAAACCAGATCAGACTGTTGAACCGCTGCAACCTTTAACAGATTCAATCTTGGCTTTGCATACTGCAGGTTTTTGGAGCAATCTAAATTGCATGCAAGGATTTTCTTAAGAATTTGTTTTGCTTAAAAAATATCTTGTTCAACACACGTGTCTTCAATTATATTGCATTGTTAAAAGATTTATGGTTACATTCTTCCAGCAAGTAACCTCATCTGTTCATTCCTTTTCTCAATTTTGAATGTTCTGTGTTAGCAGTAATCTAATTGGGCATGAATGCAGACGTTCAAAACTTAACTAAGAGCATGCCAACAACAGCAACAAAGCATTAATCACAAATTGGTCGGAGCCAGCAATAAGGATCCTTTGACACCAATCCACCTCAATATCAAGATTTTGAGCATACAAATTTTCCAAATTCTAAGGTTGCACAACATGAAGCGAGGGTGATATTCATCAGTTAAATCAATGAGCCTTTCACCATAACACCGATAAAAGCTATATAAAACCAATAACTTATAATAATATATGCACTATGCACACACAATGTGACAAGAAATGTTAGTAGCTTAAAGAATAAATACTATAAAATAATGAGCACATGCTTAACAATATACAAGAAGGGAAGGCTGCTATGACCTGTAATTGGATGCTACAAACTGCCCAGAGCAAAAACCTCTCTTCACCAACAAGCTTGTACATTTTGATGGCTGTCTGCCAGATGATGACATCATAGTTAGAAAGCATTAGCCTAATTGTCCCACAATCTGCATCAAGCAGATGTCAGGACATAGCAATGAAGTTCACATATAGCATACAAGAAAAAGAACACTAACCTGCTGCTGCTTCACAAATGAATACTCACGAACATAACAATTGAAAAGTCCCATCATTAGTTCCAAATTGCTTGGAAATTTACTGCAAGCATACTCATAGCATCCAGTAGCCAAATCCACTGATTATATTTAAAGGGTAAAAAAAATTAGAGTCTTCCGATATAATGTATAAAAACAGAGAATCTCGGAGCAGTAAAGATATACTAACAGCGATCAAGCCGTTGAAAAACAATCTGCAATGTACTGAGAGTTAGATCATCCATTAACAAGGAATCATTCTTGTATAAAAGCTCCTTTGCATTTAAGCAAACTGATAATGCCTCATCAGATTTACCCATCCTTTCCAAGATGAGTGATTTTAGCGCCTGCATCACCAGAACACGTCAATTACTCCAAATAACCCACCATTTCAATTCTAATACAATAAACAACATACACCATAACTCTAAAAGTAATTAACTCTAACTATTCCCCAAATAATCCCTCTATCATAAAAACCACATGCTCAAAACCAAACACTAAAGAAGCAAGATTTATAAACATTATAAACAACTGGGATGGCAGCACGACAAGCATTCGCCACTTAATCCCCGGATAAAAAAATGACCAAATGTCTGCACATACATACACGCGCAGGCACAAGCACACCTTGCAAATTTGCTCAGACAAACAAATAACTGAAAAAACTACAATTAATTATGTCAGTTACTAAAGAAAAAAAGCTCAAAGCTAACACCCTAAGCAGAATCCAATTAGCAAAAGTAAACACACAAAATCACTTCACTTTACAGTAATTAGCAATCAAGAGCTGAGTCAATCTAAGAAATATTTGAAGTCTTACGAGTGCGTAAGGTGAATTAGGGCATTTAGCGAGGAGCGAAGTGGAGTGTTTAAGCGCATTCTTGAACTGACGAGAATCGATTGCATCCCAAATCGGTCTCACTCGCCGTTCCGGTATCCCTCCGGCTAACCCAAACTTCGATGCCATTGAAGCTTTTTCTCTTTTCTCGAAATAAATAGGGTTTATTAGCTAGGGTTTCAAATATTTCTTTCTCTCTGTGTAAGTGATCAGCTAACTGACTTTTTTGGTTTCTGTTTGGAGGATATGGTTGTTTTTCAAATGGAAGGAAACCTAGCCAATGAATGAGGGTGTTTGGATACGGGACTGGAAGGGGACTGGACTGGCATGTGATGGTCTTACGCCTGGTTTGTCTGGGCTTTCGTTGATCAACCAACAAATTTTATGGACCATAGTATTTTAAATCAAAGGCCCAGAATGTGTTGGGGCGTTGCTTGATTGGGCTAGCCCCCAGTTAGATTATGGGGATGAATAGACCACGTCATTTTTTTTCTTAATGCATGCCGTTGCTTGATTAGGCTAGAGGCAATGTTTTGTCTTATTATTTTATTTTTTATTTTTTATTTTTTTATTTAAAAAATAATGTATTAGTTGATATTTTTGTGATAATTTTTATATTTAATTTGTTTGTGATGTTTTGTTTTTGTAATGATATTGAATGTTTTTAGTTTTTAAAGAGTAGGGTATAATTCATCTATGATTTTTTCTTATATGTGTGTTGGTTTTTATTACAAATTTTATGTATTTTTCTATTACAAATTTATTTTGATAGAGAAATTCATTAAACACAGTAAGGTAAATTACCCGTGTTGTGATGTTAAATATTTTGATCTTCATTTGTCATTTAATTTTTTTACAGCATCTTAGTATTAGGTTGATGTTTTGTTTTGTAATCATATATTTTTTTTTTATCATGAAGTTAAATAAAAACTAGTTTAGGAAAAAAAAATTATAACCCCACTAAAGTCCATACCCCGGTTCACAAATTTAGTGTGCTAGCCCGGATTACCCTAGTGCATAGGTTTGATGAGTTCAACCACTGGCCGAATATGCATTTTGGTTTTTAGTTTATTAATTGTTTTTAATAGTTTTTTTCTTGATTTTATCCTTCAATATTTGATTGGTTGGGAAATAAATTGCATGATTTATTTATCTTTTGCTTTCTTTAGGGTTATCATTGTCTCAAATAAGTTTTTATTTTTAGGTTGGTTCTCAATTTTGTAGCCATATATTTTTATCATATAATTAAAAAAAATATTTTATGTATTTTTCCATTTAAAATTGAATTTTGATTCATGAAATCAATCAATTTAATTTGGGTCAACTCCCGCGCGATTTAGTTTAAAACTTGAGTTATGAAAAGAGTTAAGTGAGAGTTGTCACCTAATATTTTGATCACTAGGAACCCTAACTGGTCTCAGAGATCGGGCATGTGACTGATTGCGTAAAGGGAAGGTATTAGCACCTCAAATACGCTTTACCTAAGGTAAGTTGCATTGTTTAATTGTCTGATATATGTTAAGGTCTAAATATTGGTTTGTCTATGGTTTAAGAAAAGTCTTCATCAGTAAGGAGATCCTTATCTTATCTGGTAAAAATCTAATTGTTGTAATATCTAATACTGAGAATATGTTTTACGTATAAATTCGTTATCCCCGATACTAAAACAAAGCAAAATATTTTTGGGTTTTTTTTTGAAATATTGGTCTAGTTCTCATGGCTTTAATAAACTGGTTATTAAAGCCAAAATGCATGTTAGAACATATTTTGAATTTTTGTTGTATGAAAATACGATGTGATTTTTTTAAAAAAACTTGGTCGCATGCAAGAAAGCAAGACATTTTTTTTGTTTTTATAATTTTCTTTTTTGCAACATTTCAGAGAAAGCCGAGTATTTTAATACCGGATTCGTATCTTTACAGTATAAAAATACAAACCAATATTAAGAAAAATTTAGTGGAAAAATACTGGGGGAAATCATAAATTTTTTTGAAAGAATTTTGAATTTATTTTTATTTTTTTTTAACTAGATGGACCCGGCCTACTCATTTTGGGCAGTGAACAGTGGAGCACTCTCCCCTGTTCACATGCAACATGAACAGTGGAGGAGTTGGGGACGACGAAGGAGAAGAAGCTGACCTAACAACAATGGCGGTGCTGGTGTTGACAGCAGCAGGCAGTGGCGGTGTTGAGGAAGAATCGCGCGGCGGACGGGGGATTCCAGATGGTGGTTCTTCTTCGTTTTTCTCTCTGTTTTCTTGTGTTTTCTTCTTCTCCTTGTTTCTGTTCTCCTGCTTCTATGTTTCTTTTTCGGTCTCTGATGATGGTGGAGCTGCTGTTGATGGCAGTGCTGCTGGTGCTAGCGGTGGCGGACTGGGAAGCTGAGGCTGGCCGATGGTTCTTTTTTCTGTGTTTTCATTGCCCTCTATTTCTGCCCTCCCTCCTTTTCTTTCTCCTTTTCTTTGTTTTGTTTCAGTTTCTCCTCTGTTTTTCTCCTCAAAAACTCTCCTTTGTTCCTCCCTATTTCCCACAAACAATTCCCCAGTTCCCTTTATTTTTTTTCTTCGTCTATTCGTTCCCTCTGTGTTTTTTCTTGTGCTATGTTTCCGTCTCTCTAAATTGTCCCTGTTCATCTCTTCTGTCTAAACTTTCCTCCTATTTTTTTCTTCTTTTTTCCCCCTTCTTTTTTCTTCTTTGGCTCTCGGTATTTATAGGTAGAGGGAGAGAGGATCACCCTGTCCTGTCCTGTCATGGTGCAGGGCAGGGTGGCGTGGAGCGGCTTTTGCCTTTGCAGAGCATGGTTTTCTTCTTCTTTCGGCATGGTAACAGGGTAAGGAGGCATGGGTTGCATTAATGGTGGCAGGATATGGGATGTGACTTGTCAGGATTTGTGCAAGTGGG